>Ga0207710_10000034_pt1 | contig 256915 bp, 226 predicted proteins | sample KBSS24metaG_FD_184400 | JGI IMG/M metagenome (GOLD analysis project Ga0207710, IMG submission 184400) | Switchgrass rhizosphere microbial communities from Kellogg Biological Station, Michigan, USA - KBS S2-4 metaG (SPAdes) (version 2) | ecosystem: Host-associated > Plants > Roots >...
CGACAAAACCACCCGCACCTATCGCAATCGAGAGCCCCAACAGGCACCATGACTGTCAGCGATGTCCCGAGACAAAAGTGTCAACGATGTCCCGAGACACCACACACCCACGAATGGGTGGAAACCGCGCCGAAATCGCAAGTTAGCGGGCGAACATCAACGCGCGCTTGACCTCTTGGATCGCCTTGGTGACCTGGATGCCGCGGGGGCACGACTCAGTGCAGTTGAACGTCGTCCGGCACCGCCACACGCCGTCGACTTCGTTGAGGATGTCGAGACGCTCGGCTGCGCCCTCGTCGCGGCTGTCGAAGATGAAACGGTGTGCGTTGACGATCGCGGCTGGACCGAAGTACGACCCCTCGGTCCAGAACACCGGGCAGCTCGTGGTGCAGCAGGCGCAGAGGATGCACTTGGTGGTGTCGTCGTAGCGGGCGCGGTCGGTCTGGCTCTGAATGCGCTCCTTCGTCGGCTGGTTGCCGGTGGTGATCAGGAATGGCTTGACCGCGCGGAATGCGTCGAAGAACGGCTCCATGTCGACGACGAGATCCTTCTCGACGGGCAGCCCTCGGATCGGCTCGATGGTGATCGTCAGTTGCTTGCCTGCCTTCTTGGGCAGGAGGTCGCGCATCAGCACCTTGCACGCCAATCGGTTGACGCCGTTGATCCGCATGGCGTCAGACCCACACACGCCGTGAGCGCAGGACCGCCGGAACGTCAGCGTCCCGTCGAGGTAACCCTTCACGTACAGCAGCAGGTTGAGCAGCCGATCGGTGGGCAGGCACGGTACGCGGAAGCTCTGGAAGCCCGCCGAGTCCGGGTCCTCTGGGTTGAACCGAGCGATCTTCAACGTCACCATCGTCGAGCCCTCGGGAACGGGAGGCAGCGGGGGATCGCCGGCTTCGGCGCTCTGCGTCACGGGGGAACTCATCGCTAGTACTTCCGTTCCATCGGCTCGTACCGGGTCTGTACGACGGGCTTGTAGTCCAGCCGGATGTCGCTGAGCAGGTCGGTACCTTGCTTGAACGCCATCGTGTGTCGCATGTAGTTGGTGTCGTCGCGGTGTGGGTAGTCCTCGCGCGCATGGCCGCCGCGCGACTCCTTGCGGTTGAGCGCCCCGACGACGGTCACCTCCGCGAGCTCGAGCAGGAAGCCGAGCTCGATCGCCTCCAGTAGGTCGCTGTTGTACCGGGAGCCCTTGTCGTGCACGGTAATTCGGGCGTACCGCTCCTTGAGGGCGTGGATGTCGGTGAGCGCCTGTTTGAGCGTTTCCTCAGTGCGGAACACCGCGGCGTTGTTGTCCATCGACTGTTGAAGCGCGCCGCGGATGTCGGCAACGCGTTCGTTGCCGTGTTCTGACAGGATGCTGGAAACCCAGTCGACCACCGTTCGTTCAGGCGCCGAGGGCATGGCGACGAAGTCGTGGCCAAGCGCGTAGTTGGCCGCGGCGATGCCTGCTCGACGGCCGAACACGTTGATGTCGAGCAGCGAATTGGTGCCCAGTCGATTCGCGCCGTGTACCGAAACGCACGCGCATTCGCCGGCGGCATACAAGCCGGGCACCACGGAGGTGTTGTCGCGCAACACCTGTCCGTTCACGGTGGTTGGGATGCCGCCCATCACGTAGTGGCACGTGGGATACACCGGCACCAATTCGGTGACGGGGTCGACGCCCAGGTACGTGCGCGCGAACTCGGTGATGTCGGGAAGCTTGGCCTCTAGCACGTCCGCGCCGAGGTGACGGACGTCGATGTAGACGTAGTCCTTGTTCGGGCCTGCGCCTCGACCCTCTAGCACTTCCAGAACCATCGACCGGGCCACGATGTCGCGCGGTGCGAGGTCGACGATGGTCGGCGCGTAGCGCTCCATGAACCGCTCGCCGTCGGCGTTCAACAGTCGGCCACCCTCGCCGCGCACCGCCTCCGAGATCAGAATGCCAAGCCCGGCAAGGCCAGTCGGGTGGAACTGGTGAAACTCCATGTCCTCCAAGGGAAGTCCCTTGCGGAAGACGATGCCCAGCCCGTCGCCAGTCAGCGTGTGGGCGTTCGACGTCGTCTTGTACATCCGACCGGACCCGCCGGTCGCGAACACGATCGCCTTGGCGTGGAAGACGTGAATGTCCCCTGTCGCCAATTCGTAGGCGACGATGCCCGTCGCCACCGGACCGCCTGGCGTGTCCGAGAGCACCAGGTCCAGCGCGTAGAACTCGTTGAAGAACTCGACGTCGTGCTTCACGCAGTTCTGATACAGCGTCTGCAGGATCATGTGCCCGGTACGGTCGGCGGCGTAGCAGGCCCTGCGCACGGGCGCCTTGCCATGGTCGCGGGTGTGCCCGCCGAACCGACGCTGATCGATGCGTCCCTCGGGGGTGCGGTTGAACGGCATCCCCATCTTCTCGAGGTCGTAAACGGCGTCGATGGCCTCGCGGCACATGATCTCGACCGCGTCCTGATCGGCGAGGTAATCGCCGCCCTTGACGGTGTCGAACGTATGCCACTCCCAGTTGTCCTCTTCGACGTTCGCGAGCGCGGCGCACATGCCGCCCTGTGCCGCGCCGGTGTGACTGCGCGTCGGGTACAGCTTGGTGAGCACGGCGGTGCGCGCGCGTGGACCTGCTTCCACCGCTGCGCGCATCCCCGCTCCGCCTGCCCCGACGATGACGACGTCGTAGCGGTGTTCAGTAATCATGGCGATACTCCAAGCTCACGAAATGTTCGCGTTGAACGTCAAGAGCACGTAGGTGCCGAGCACCAGGGTGAACAACATCGAGGTGGCCAACAGCGTGTTGAGCCAGAACTTCGTGGAGTCCTTGCGCGCGTAGTCGGCGATGATCGTTCGCATTCCGTTGCCGCCGTGCAGCTGAGCAAGCCACAGCAGCAAGAGATCCCAGGTCTGCCAGAACGGGGACGACCAGCGTTCGGCGACGTAGTTGAAGTCGATGCGGTACACACCGTCCCGCCACATCAGCATGACGAAGAGATGGCCGAGCGCCAAGAACACCAGCACGATCCCGGAGAACCGCATGAACAGCCACGCGTACTTCTCGAAGTTCGGCATGCCGCTGCGTCGACGAGGTGCGCGCGGGTTGTCGAGACCGGCGGGCCGGTCGTAACTGCGCTGCATGACCGGCGCGGGACCGCCGCGCTCACTGATGTGGTCGTAGGGGTTTTCGGCCGACGGGCTCATAGGAACCTCTCCGCCATGTGCATGCCAAGCACTCCGAGCGAGACGATGAACACCGAAATCCACACTCCGAGCACGATCCACAACATCAATCGCTGGTACTTGGGCCCGTGCTGCCAGAAGTCGATGAGGATCACGCGAATGCCGTTCAGCGCGTGGTAGAGCACCGCGACGACCAAACCCATCTCCATCAGGCCGACGAGGGGCGTCTTGTAGGTCTCGATCACCTCGTTGTAGGCCTCGGGGCTGACGCGCACGAGTGCGGTGTCGAGCACGTGTACGAACAGGAAGAAGAAGATGGTTGCGCCCGTGATGCGATGCAGCACCCACGACCACATGCCTGGGTCGCCGCGATAGAGCGTGCGGCGGCTAGGGCGTGAAGAGCGGCCTGTGTCGGAATCAGCGTCTGTCGCAGTGCTCATGGGACCTCCAACGCCATCGGTGGACGCTCGGACTCGGCGGTACCTTGCCCGCAACCTCGGTGGCGACTCTAATCCCAAATGGTGCCGGGAAGAACTAGCGTTGACCGGTCTGCACCCCGACCTCACGTCGAGTTTAGGGTTGTCTGCGAGGTATTTCAGCCGCGAGGGCGAGCCTTCGGAATCCATTCAGAATGCTGGCGAGGGAGCTGACGTGGTCACAGATGAAAAATGGAAGTCTTTGCGGGACAAGGCAGTTGGCGTACTCGCTCATGCCTATGCGCCGTATTCTCGGTTTCCGGTCGGTGCTGCTGCGCTCGCCGACGACGGCCGAATCCTGGTCGGCTGCAATGTGGAGAATGTCTCATATGGCCTAGGTCTCTGTGCCGAGTGCTCGGTGGTCTGCGCCCTGCATTCCAGCGGCGGCGGCAGGCTCGTCGCGCTCTCGTGCGTCGACGCGGGTGGCGAGCTTCTGATGCCGTGCGGGCGCTGCCGTCAGGTGCTTCTCGAACACGGCGGGCCCGGCTTGCTGATCGACCACCCGTCGGGCCCGCGTCCGTTGAGCGAGTTGCTTCCCCACGCCTTCGGCCCCGACGACCTACGCCGCGTCGCACGTAAGGATCAGATCCAGTGACGCACCTCAATGCTCCGTCCGTCATCCGCATCAAGCGTGACGGCGGCGTCCTCTCCGACGCCGCCATCGACTGGGTGATCGACGGCTACACCCGCGGCGTCGTTCACGACGAGCAGATGTCGGCGCTGCTGATGGCGATCTTCCTGCGTGGCATGACGCCAGGAGAGATCGCTCGGTGGACCGCCGCGATGATCGACTCCGGCGAGCGTTTCGACTTCAGCGACCTTCGCCGTGACGGCAAGCCGCTTCGTCTGGTGGACAAGCATTCCACCGGGGGAGTCGGCGACAAGATCACCATCCCGTTGGTTCCCGTCGTGATGGCCTGTGGCGCAGCCGTACCGCAGGCGGCAGGACGTGGTCTCGGCCACACCGGCGGCACCCTCGACAAGCTGGAGTCCATCGCGGGATTCACCGCCGAGCTCTCGAAAGGCCGTATCCGCCAACAACTTCAAGACATCGGCGCCGCCATCTTCGCCGCAGGTGACCTCGCCCCCGCCGACCGCAAGATCTACGCGCTGCGCGACGTCACGGCCACCACCGAGTCGCTACCCCTGATCGCGAGCTCGGTGATGAGCAAGAAACTGGCCGAGGGCGCCGACGCGCTCGTCCTCGACACCAAGGTTGGCCGCGGCGCATTCCTCAAGACCGAAGCCGAGTCGCGCGAGCTGGCCGCCACGATGGTCGAGCTCGGCGCGGCGCGCGGGATCGCGACCCGCGCCGTGCTCACCAACATGGATGTGCCGTTGGGACGCGCGGTCGGCAACGCGGTGGAGGTCGCCGAGTCGCTGGACGTCCTCGCGGGCGGAGGCCCCGACGACGTCGTCGCCCTGACCGTGACGCTGGCTCGCGAGATGCTGGAGTTGGCAGGCGTCGACGCCATCGACCCGGCACAGACGCTGCGCGACGGCACCGCGATGGATCGGTTTCGGGAGTTGGTGGCGGCGCAGGGCGGCGACTTGTCCCAATCGCTGCCGATCGGTGCGCACTCCGAGACCATCACCGCGGCACGGGGTGGCACGATGGGCGACATCGACGCGATGGCGGTGGGACTGGCGGTGTGGCGGCTCGGGGCGGGTCGCTCGGCAGCCGGTGCGCGAGTGCAGTTCGGTGCGGGAATCCACATTCATCGACGGCCTGGCGAACCCGTCGCCGCCGGTGACGCCGTGTTCACGCTGTATACCGAGACGCCGGAGCGGTTCGATGCCGCCATGGCCGAACTCGACGGCGGCTGGTCGGTCGGCGACTCCGCGCCACCGATGCGTCCGCTGATCATCGACCGGATTACCCACCGCGGACGCGAGGAGCAATCAGCCAGATGACTACTCCGCTGACCCTGGAGAACATCCAACGCGCACCAAAGGCGCTGTTGCACGACCACCTCGACGGAGGGCTTCGTCCCGCGACCGTGATCGAATTGGCTGATCAGTTCGGTTACGCCGACCTACCCGCAACCGACGTCGACGAGTTGGCGACGTTCTTCCGCACCGCGGCGCACAGCGGTTCGCTGGTGCGCTATCTGGAACCGTTCGCGCACACCGTCGGCGTGATGCAGACGCCCGAGGCACTTCACCGCGTGGCCTTCGAATGCGTGGAGGATCTGGCCGCCGACTCGGTGGTATACGCCGAGGTCCGGTTCGCGCCGGAACTGCACATCGACGGGGGGCTGTCGCTGGACGAGGTCGTCGAGGCGGTGCTCGCCGGTTTCGTCGACGGCGAGAAGGCGGCAGCCGCACAGGGCAGGGACATCGTGGTGCGATGCCTGGTCACCGCGATGCGCCACGCCGCCCGGTCACGCGAGATCGCCGAGCTGGCAATTCGCTTCCGCGACAAGGGCGTCGTCGGCTTCGACATCGCGGGCGCGGAGGCCGGATACCCGCCGTCGCGCCACCTTGACGCCTTCGAATACATGCGAAACAACAACGCGCGCTTCACCATTCATGCCGGCGAGGCGTTCGGTCTGCCCTCGATCCACGAGGCCATCGCGTTCTGCGGTGCCGATCGACTCGGGCATGGCGTGCGGATCGTCGACGACATCGAGGTGCATTCCGATGACGACGCGACACTTGGCCGGTTGGCTTCCATCCTGCGGGACAAGCGGATTCCGCTGGAGCTGTGTCCAAGCTCGAACGTGCAGACCGGCGCGGTCGCCAGCATCGCCGAGCACCCGTTCGCGCTGTTGGCCAGGCTCCGGTTCCGGGTGACGGTCAACACCGACAACCGGCTGATGAGCGATACGACGATGAGCCAGGAGATGCTGCGTCTCGTCGAGGCCTTCGGCTATGGCTGGAGCGATCTCGAGCGGTTCACCATCAACGCGATGAAGTCGTCGTTCATCTCATTCCGCGAGCGGCTCGCCTTGATCGACGAGGTCATCAAGCCGCGGTACGCCGTCCTGGTGGGCTGACCCCGCACCTCGAGCGCCACCACCTCCGCGAGCGCGCGCAAACTGCCACTCTGACGCGGCGTGTCGGGTGCAAACACGCGCGCTCGCGGGAAAGGGAGTCGTCAGCCGGCGAGCACCTCACGCAGGCGGGCGGCGAATGCGCCTGTCTCGCCGATGAATCCACCGTGATCGCCGGGGAAGTCGGCCGGGCTGCAGTCGAGCAGTTCGCATAGCGCCATCGACGTCCGATAGGTCAGCAGGTGGTGGGAGTCGGCGCCGATGCCGATCACGATGCGGGTCGACGACGCCTTCAGTGCTTCGACGTCGGGCCGAAAGGCGATGGTGTCGCGCATCTCGTGGTCGAAGAATCGCGTCATGTCGGCCATCCGCTTAGCCAGTTCGTCGGGGCTCGGTTCGGCACCAACGGGAGCCCCGCGATCGGGAGCCCCGCCATCGTGGCCCGTCACGTCGAAGCCGGCATTGGCCATGAACTTCGCCCATCCCGCTGCGGGACCTTCGCGATGGAACGTCTCGATCATGTCCTCGGTCGCCGCGCGCTGCTGTTCGGCGTCTGGCAGCAGTTCGGTCACCGGTGGCTCGTGGGCGACGAGCATGCGCACCCGGCCGGGGTGGCGGGTAACCAGAGCGAGGCCCGTCACGGCGCCGCCGCTCGAGCCGAACACGTCGGCCGACTCCGCACCGAACGCGTCGAGGATGGCTGCTACGTCGTCGGCGCGAAGGTCCGGCGTGGCGTCTTGGTTGGGGTCGTCGATGGTGCTGCCAGCAAGGCCGCGCGGATCGTAGGTGACGACGGTGCGATCGGTGGCGAGCGCGTGCGCCAAAGGGGCGAAGTCCGCTGCTGGCATCGGCGAACCGATGACTAGCAGCAGGGGGCCCTCCCCGCGAACCTCGTAGTGCAGGCGTGCGCCGGGGACGTCGAGCGAGCGGGTGGTCAGGCCGTCAGTGATGGTCATGCCCGTATCGACTCTCCGCTTGCGCCAAACTCATCGCGCTACTCCGAGCGCAGCCGCGATTCGACGAAGCTCTGCAACGACTCCCACTGCTCGACCGCCTTGGCATGGGGGGCGCTTGGACGACTGACCTTGCCGGGGTTGAGCACGTGCGTCACGAACTTGCCGAGCGGCTCGTCGACGTCGAGCTTCTCCTCGACCGTGCCGTCCTCGGCATAGTCACCGACGTCCCGGAACAGTTCGACGGCCAAGGCGAGCTGGTCGGCGTCGACGGCGTCCGGCCCGTCGGCGATGTCGTCGGCGATGCCGCTGAGTACGTAGACGTTCTCCTCGCTCACCTTGATCCGCAGCGAGCCGTCGGTCGCGGCGGTATGGATGTCGTCGTACGTGCTGAAGCCGGAGAGGTCGCTCTCGTGTTCGTCGGCGAGGTAGCGGGCGAGGGCGCGCTCCGAGCCGAAGACCGAGATGCGTCCGTTGCGGCCGAGGAACTTGGGCTCCTCGTCCACGTAGCACCGCAGCGTGTAGAACGTGCCGCTGCCGGTCATGATCCGCACCGGGTCGATTCCGACCTGAGCCCAGAAGTCCTCGTCGCTGCCGAGCACGCGGTCCTCGGCATGTGCGGCAAGTGCCGCCGACTCTTCGTCGGTGTCGACGATTCCGGAGATCACGGTCTCGGCACTGGGGTCGACGTCTCCGTCGGCGGCTTCGTCGTCGGCATCGACGATCTCCGGCTCGGGTGCTGGTTCGGCGAGCTCGGCCTTCGCTGCCTCGGACGCCGCCTCGTCGACCTCGGGCGTGCTCACCAGCGCGTCGATGGCGTCGATGATGCCGTCCCAGTTCCTGTCAACGGCCGACTCGATGTCGGCCCATCGCTTACGGCCGGCCCGACCCTCGAATGCCGAGACGCCACCGCCGAGCGTGGACAGCACGGGGTTGCCGTTGAAGAACTTCGATACCGCCGTCAGGTCGCAGACCGATCCGATGGCTTGCACGAGCACCAGAGTCTTGACCAGGCCCTGGACCGACTCTTCCGTCGGCTTCTCCGCGACGACGTCGGGCACGCCGATCAGGTCGTGCTGATTCTCCTCAGACGGTTCGAGGCGGTGTGCCGACCACGCGGTCAGTGCGGTCCACGCCGGGTGATCTGTCAGATCGTTGTCGCGGTTGGTCCTTACGAACGCCACCAGGTCGGCCACCGAGTCGAACGCGAAGAGATCCTCGTCGTCGCCGAGGAAGCCCTGCCATTCGTCTTCCTTGTCACGCCAAAGCGGTGCCCACAAGGTGTACACATCGCCCTTGGTCAGCCCGAGCCGCACCGGCACGATTTCTGCAGACATGCGGCACAGCCTAACGACGCCGTCTGGAGGGACGGCAGGGGGCGAGTTACGAGATGTCGATTTCGACTGTCCCGGCCGGGTCCGCGCGGAAGTTGCCCGTACCGCTGACCCCCTCGAGCTCATCGGTTCCCCCGACGACTCGCAGTTCGGCACTGGCGACGCCGTCCTCGAACTTGCCGTCGTGCAGCAAGACGAGGCTGCCGTGCTTGCCTGCCACCGTTCCCTGGATCCGCTCGATGCCGACGTACGTAGCGCTCTTGTCGGGTGCGTAGGCCATCAACCACTTGGTGGTCGACGTGCCATCGACGTCGCCCGAGTACTTCTTGGACACCAGGGCCTCGGTCAGCTTGGATACGCCGACGCCGTCGTCGAACGGTGTCTCGTCCCAGCTGGTTACTTCGAAAGTGGCCTTCACGGTGGCAGCCATGGCCCCTCCTCCAGTTCTTCTCCTGTGGCGTTTCGGTTCGAGTACCCGGCGGCTACCGCGTCGAACCTGGCAGTCGGCCGCGCGCAACGTGCGGCAGGATTGGCCTCAGCATGACCGATACCGACGGCGGCGAACCGCCCCCGCCTAGCCTGCGGCCCCACTTCGTTCGGTTGGCCGTGTTCGTCGCTTTCCTCGTCGGACTGTTCTACGTCTTCGCGATCGCGCGGATCGTCGACATAGACGACGTCAGGAGCGCGGTGGCGGCGACGGGTCCGCTCGCGCCCGTGACCTATGTCGTGGTGTCGGCGGTGCTCGGCTCCATCTTCGTGCCGGGCCCGATCCTCGCGGGCGTCAGCGGAGTGCTGTTCGGACCGGTGCTCGGGACGTTCGTGACGCTTGGCGCCACCGTGGGCACTGCCGTCGTCGCCAGCCTCGTCGGCAGGCGGGCCGGGCGGGAGAGTGCCCGTGCGCTGCTGGGGGAGCGACGCGCCGACCGCATCGACGCGCAGATCGAGCGGGGCGGGCTGTGGGCAGTGGTGGGTCAGCGTTTCGTTCCAGGGGTTTCGGATGCGTTGGCTTCGTACGCGTTCGGGGCATTCGGCGTTCCACTGTGGCAGATGGCGGTTGGCGCCTTCATCGGGTCCGTTCCGCGCGCGTTCGTCTATACGGCGCTCGGCGCGTCGATCGGTGACCTCTCAGCTCCTTTGGCATACACCGCCATTGGCGTGTGGTGCGTGACGGCGATCGTCGGCGCCGTCGTTGCACACCGCGGGTTTCGCCGGTGGCGGCGCCGAGATGAGCGTGACGCCGAGAAAGCCGAATGATCCTCCACGAGGGCGAAGCGGATTTGCCGATCGAGTTTCTGGGATGTCGGCACTAGCGCCGGAATCTGCGCGACATGCGAAAGACCCTCGAACGGATCAAGGCCGTCGTCGAGGCATGAAGGCGAAGGCATCACGGCTCAGGGGTTGAAGAACATGTCCTTGAAACCCAGGCCAAGCCATGGACTGCGCCCGGTCATCGTCATCCCGCCGCGCAGCATCGCCTGGAACGTCGACATCCGCCCGTAGACGACCAGCAGGTAGGTCACGGGGTTCGCCGAGATGACGCAGTCCACCCGCCCACCTGCGGCACGCACCGTCGCCTTCCCGTCTGCAACGGTGACGACCCACCGAGGGCCGTCGCCGCGCATTCGGATCTCGTAGGTCAGCGACGAGCCTCGGCCTGCGTCGGGTCGTATGACCAGCGGCGCCATGTGCGGGCACACCGTGCCCACGATGAGGTTCGCGTGCGCGGTTGAAATCGGCCACGGACGGCCCGTCGCGGTCGCGACGTCGTGCCCGTGCACGGTGAGCTCGCCAAGTGCCAGAGCGGTCAGGCAGTCGACGGTGCGGGTCCGGCCAGGGCCATACCACGGCGTCTGGCAGGCTTGGTCGGCGTCGGCCTCGGCCGCGAGCGACAGAAAGCGTTGTGCCCCAGCGGTAATCTGGCCAACGATCGCGCCGATGTCGGTGTTGTCGACCATGTCGAGATACGCGGCGTTGGTGGCGGCAAGCCGGGTGTGGAAGTCCGCGTCGACGGACTGCTGTGGCGTTGGCACGTGTTCGCCTGCGATTGCGGCGCAAAATCCGGTGAGCACGATGGAGACGTGCGCCGCGGTTTCGCCGACGGTCCAGTCGGTGCCCCTCGGCCGCGCGCTGCCCTCGGTGTCGCGCAGCAATGCGGCGAGCCTTGCGGCAGCCGCGCTGATCGCCGCTCGGGCCGCCTCCTGGTCTAGCGCGCCGACGGCGGGTTGACGACTCGTGTTGGTGCTCATGCTCGTCTCCTTGGATGGGTATGAGTCGACTGTCCGGTGTCGTCGGCATTGGATCGTCGGTCAGATCGCGCACATCGGCCGAGCACGTGGTCGTAAGTCCGCGAGTCCGATGCGGCAATCTACGCGTTTGCGCTGATGTTTGCGGCGCCCGCCCGCCCCATGCTGGCTAGCATGAGCACAACTGACTGGAGCGTTGACGTGGGGGAGTTCCTTCCGACGGGGACGGTGACGCTGCTGCTCGCCGACGTCGAGGGGTCGACGCGACTGTGGCAGACCCAACCCGATGACATGACGGCCGCCGTCGCGCGGCTCGATCACGTATTGGGTGACGTGATTGCCGCCCATGACGGCGTGCGGCCCGTCGAACAGGGTGAGGGCGATAGCTTCGTGGTCGCATTCGCGCGTGCCAGCAGCGCGGTGGCGTGTGCGCTGGAGCTGCAACGGGCGCCGTTGGCTCCGATCAGGTTGCGCATTGGCGTGCACACGGGGGAAGTGCAGTTGCGGAGCCAGAAAGAGGGGGAGGGCAACTACGTCGGCACCACCATCAACCGAACCGCCAGGCTGCGCGATCTGGCCCACGGCGGCCAGACCGTGCTGTCGGGCACTACCGAAGACCTCGTGCTCGACAGGCTGCCGGACGACGTCTGGCTCACCGATCTCGGATCGCATCGGCTGCGTGATCTTCCGCGCCCCGAACGCGTCGTGCAGCTGTGTCATCCCGACCTTCGCAACGAGTTCCCGCCGCTAAGAACTTCGAAAAGCGCTGTTTTGCAGCATCTTCCAAATCAATTGACCAGCTTCATCGGTCGAAGGGTCGAACTGAACGACGTGCCGAAGACCTTGGCGGACAACCGTCTGGTCACGCTGACGGGAGCGGGCGGTGTCGGCAAGACTCGGTTGGCCATACAGGTGGCGGGTCAGATCGCCGATGGCTTCTCCGATGGTGTGTGGTACGTCGACCTGGCACCGATCACCGACCCCGATCTCGTGCCAGTGACGGTGACTCGCGCACTGGGTCTGCCCGACCACCCAGGGCGCTCAACCATGGCCACGTTGTTGCAGTTCATCGGCGAGCGACGGATGCTCTTGGTGCTGGACAACTGTGAGCACCTGCTGGATGCGTGCGCGGCGCTGGTCATCGCACTGCAGCGCGGCTGCCCGGCGGTGTCGCTGGTGGCGACCAGTCGTGAGCCCATCGGAGTGGCAGGCGAGGTGAGTTGGCGGGTGCCATCGCTGTCGCTGGCCGACGAGGCGATGGAGCTATTCGCCGACCGCGCCAGACAAGTCCGGCCGGATTTCCGCCTCACCGAGGACAATTCAGCCGCTGCAGCAGAGATATGCCAACGCCTCGACGGTGTTCCGCTAGCTATCGAGTTGGCGGCCGCCCGGGTCCGCGTGCTGTCGCTGAATGAGATCCGCGACAGTCTGCATGACCGCTTCCGGCTGTTGACCGGCGGCGCGCGTACCGCGGTGCGACGCCAGCAGACCTTGCGCGCATCGGTCGACTGGTCGCATGCGCTGCTGACCGAGCCAGAGCGCATCTTGTTCGCCCGCCTCGCGGTGTTCGTCGGAGGGTTCGAACTCGATGCCGCGGAGGCGGTCGCCGGCGGCGACGACGTGCAGCGCCACCAGGTGCTCGACCTACTCACCCTGCTGGTCGACAAGTCTCTGGTGGTTGCCGAAAGTGCCAGTGGCCGAACGCGATACCGGTTACTGGAGACGGTGCGGCAGTATGCGCTGGAGAAACTTAGCGAATCCGGCATGGGCGACGTCGTGCGTAGCCGCCACCGTGACTACTACACGGCGGTGGCGAGCGTGCTCGACGGAGTGCCTGCTCGCGAACGTGAGAAGCGCATCGCGCAGACCGAAACCGACATCGACAACTTTCGCGCAGCCTTCGTGTGGAGCCGAGAAAACTCCGACGTCGAACTCGCATCGCGACTGGCGTCCTCGCTGCAGCCGCTGTGGTTGGCGCGGGGTCAGATCCAGGAGGCCATGGCCTGGTTCTCCACCGTATTCGCCGATGGCGCTGGGGATGTCGCGCCATCCGTGCATGCAAGAGCGCTTGCCGACTACGCCGTACTCGATGCGTACACGGGCGTCGCGGGCCGGGTAGAGCTAGCCACCCAAGCCCTTGCGATCGTTCGAGAGATCGACGACCCCGCCCTCTTGGCGCGGGTGTTGACCGCATGCGGTGCCAGCGCGGTCTACGACCCCGAGGTGGCGGGGCCGTACTTCGCGGAGGCGATCGGCCTCGTCCGCACGATGGGCGACACGTGGACGCTCAGCGAGATCCTCGGCTGGCAGGCGTTGGGTGCGGTCGTGACCGGCGAACCGATGGTCGTGCGGGCCACCGCCGAAGAAGGACGAGACCTCGCAGAAGCCATCGGCGACTGGTCGATATCGCGGCGATGCCGTTGGGCACTTGGCATCGCGCAGTTGATGATTGGCGACACGGCCGAATCCGTCGAACAGCTGCGTGAGGTGGCCGCCGAGTCCGAAGCGGCCCACGACGTGGTCTGGTGGTGCTCGGCGCTGTTCATGCAAGCGCTTGCGCTGTCGTATCACGGAGAACCCGTGCCAGCCCGCGAGGCGGCGAATGCGGCGGTCGAGGCGGCAGCCGAGCTCGGTGGGTTCTACCCCGGCCTCGCGTACGCTTCGCTGGCTGCCGCCTGTCTCGCTGGCGGCGACGTCGCCGGGGCCGACGATGCCATCGCTGCGGGCTGGGAGCATCTCACCTTGCAGCCCAGCATGGCGGCGATCTGGAACGTCTTCGTGGCTCAGGCCGCCTTCGCCCGCGGTGATCTGGCAGGAGCTCGGCGGTGGGCCGACGACACCGTCGCGACCACGACCGGCCTGCACCTGTCGCTGGCCTTGACCACCCGTGCCGGAATCGCCTTCGCACAGGGTGAGTCGGAGCAGGCGGACCGCGATGCCCACGACGCCCTGGCAGCCGCATCGGGTGTGCGGGCGTACGGGGGCATTCCGGCGACCTTTGAATGCCTCGCCCTACTCGCGGTGGGCGCAGGCAATCACCAAGAGGCCGCGCGGTTCTTGGGTGTGGCAGAGGTGGCCAGGCAACGCACCGGTGGCGTCGCCTTCAAGATCTTCGACGGCGTCTACGCAGCGACTCTGACGGCTACCCGGGATGCGCTTGGCGAGAATGACTTTGACAAGGCGCGTTCGGAGGGCGCCGCGCTGTCCATCGAAGAGGCGATCGCCTACGCGCAGCGCCGCCGCGGCGAACGCAAACGTCCAACCAGCGGATGGGCATCGCTGACCCCCACCGAACTCGATGTCGTCGGACTCGTCAGCGAAGGGCTAGCGAACAAGGAGATCGCGACAAGGCTCTTCGTCTCGCCGCGGACCGTGCAGACTCATCTCACGCACGTGTACACCAAACTGGGCCTGACCTCGCGCGTGCAACTCGCGCAGGAAGCCGGACGACGGAGCCTTTGAAAACCCCCGTCCACGTTGGTCGTTCGGGCAGCCACAGGTCTCCGCGCGCCACCGCGAGTCAAACCCCCCGCAAGCCGACCGTGAAATGCGAGACTTGTCGCGTGGGTGACGGGCGCGTGCGCTACGCGCGCAACGGTGATGTCCGGCTGGCGTATCGCGAGTTCGGCGATGGGGACACGACCCTGGTGTGGATCCCGGGTTGGTTCAGCAACGTCGAAATGTACGACGATCCGGCGACTCCGCAGACGGCGATCATCACCCAGCTGTCAGAAGCCATGCGCATCGTCGTGTGGGACAAGAGGGGAACGGGCCTGTCTGATCCGGCCAATCACGTTCCGCCACTCGACGAGCGCATGGATGACCTGCACGCCGTTCTCGACGCCGCCGGCGTCGAACGCCCCGCCCTCTTCGGTCAGTCCGAGGGCGGCCCGATGAGCCTTCTGTTCGCCGCGACATACCCGAAGAGGGTCCGATCGTTGGTGATCTACGGTGCGATGGCTCGCTTTAGCCGAGAGTTGCCCGACCACCCTTGGGGCTTCACCGGCGAAGAAAAGGCACACCATCTCGATGACATCGAAAGTCATTGGGGTGAAGGAGCATTGGCTGACCTCTTCTTCAACGAGATCGCCGACATACCAGGATTTCGCGATTATTACGGAAGATATCAGCGGACCAGTGCCAGCCCGACGATGGCGGCGTGGCTGTGGAAGGCGCTCTTGGAGATCGACGTCCGTAGCGTTCTGGCATCTGTCCGTGCCCCGACTCTGCTGCTCGGGCGTGAGGGCGATCGCATGGCTCCGCTAGACGGCGTCGCGGCGCTCGCCGCCGCCATTCCGGGGGCCGAGTTCAAGCTGCTGGCGCCGGGGCCACACGGGCTGCTCGACGACACGCTGGGTTCGGCAATCCTCGACTTCGTGACCGGCATGTCCGGTGCGGTCGTCGACGAACGTGTTCTGAAAACGGTGTTGTTCACCGACATCGTCGGCTCGACGGAATTGCTCAGTGCGCGTGGCGACGCGCGGTGGCGACACCAGTTGAATGCTCACGACAAGCTGGTCGACGGCGTTCTGGTGAAGTACGGCGGCAGCCGCGTAAAGCACACGGGCGATGGTGTCTTCGCGCTCTTCGACGGCCCCACCAAGGCGGTTCGTTGCGGACTCGAACTCGCGGTCGCGTTGGCGTCGCACGGTCTCTCCATTCGTGCCGGTCTTCACGTGGGCGAGTGCGAGCGACGCGGCGACGAATGGAGTGGCATGGCAGTACACCTTGGCGCCCGGATAGGTGCGGTGGCCGGGCAGGGCGAAGTCCTCACGAGTCGCACGGTGCGCGACCTGTCAGCGGGCTCAGGGCTGATCTTCGAGAGCCTTGGTAGCCGCCCCCTCAAGGGTATCGCCGAGGAAACGGAACTCTTCCGCGTCATTGCGCGGACGGCCGGTCGGTCCTGACGTCGACGGTGTCACGCCGTCGGTCGCCAGAAGCCCTGAAAACCCTGACCCGCGTTGGTCGTTCGAATCGGCGACAGTTTGACGGGGTCGCCCGCCTCGATCATCGTGCCGTCGCCGACGATCATCGCGACGTGCCCGTCCCATACGGCGAGGTCGCCAGGGCGGAGTGAGCCGCGTGCCACCGGGCTTCCGATGTCCTGCTCTTGTGCCAGCCGCGGAAGGTCAAGGCCCGCTTCGTGATACGCCCACTGGGTGAGTCCGCTGCAGTCCATCGCTACGCCTGGCGACTCGCCGCCCCACTGGTACGGCACCCCGAGCTGTGTCAGCGCGTGCCGCACCGCGCTCGCGGCGGTCTCGTTCGGCGCCATGGCGGTACTGCCATCCGGTAGCCGCACTGCGACTCCGCTGCCGAATGCGGCGGCGTCGACGAGCTGCGGTGGGGTCTCGCTCGGGTCGCGGTCGAACCCGGACCCAAGGGATGGCGCGAGCCCTGGTGAACCGAGGCCGCCACCCGACCCGAGGCCGCCACCCGATCCGAGGCCGCCACCCGATCCGAGGCCCCCACCCGCCGCGCCAAGGCCGGGCAACGCTGGAAGCGCGGGGGCGGGACCCGGTTGCTGCGCCATGACTGCTTGCGTCTGCGCCTCTAGCTCGGCCCGGAGGTCGTCGACGACGGCCTTGGCCTCGGCGATCGCCCGGTGTCCTTCGTCGATCAGCTCGTCGGCGACACCGGGTTGGTCCAGTCGGGCTTCGAGCGCGGCGGCGCGGGTCTCGAAGTCGTCGACGATGGCCTGCAGCCTGGTTCGAGCGCGGGCGACGGCCTCGGCGGCGCGGGCCGCTGCCCCACCCATGCCCTCGGTGGAACTGGCGACGGCTTCGATGGCCGCGACGGTCGATCGGGTGAACTCGGACGCGCCGTCGCCCGCGTCACCGACCCACCCCGTCCGTTGCCGCGCAAGGCTGGCGGCGAGCGAGACGTCGGTCAGGGAGCGATGGATCCCCGACAAGGCCGCTGCGGGGGACTCGGGTGGGCCCGTTCCGACCGTCGCCGAGATGTCGCGTAGCCGCGCGATGAACCCGGCGGCCAAACCGTCAGCCACCGTCTAACTCCCGAGGGTCGAAATCGACTGCTCTGCAGCGTGTTCCGTGTCGACGAGCGAGTTTCCCGCCGTTCGTGCGACGTGACCCGCGACGCCCAATCGGTCGACGATGTGGGCGAGTTGTTTGGCCTGCTGCGTCAACGCTGCGTTCAGTGCCTCTAGGAAGGAGGCACCCACCGACCCGAAGGCATCGATCGGAACGCGCGCGGCAGCCAAGTCCGCCGCGACGTGGGACAGGTCGGTGGCGTGACGGTGCTGGGCGGCGCTGAACGCATGGATGTCTGAAGTGTCGGCAAGCATGCGGTTATGACGGCGGTGCGCACGCTTTGGTTCCACTAGGGTTCGCCTCATGGACGTCCGCGTTGTCGATCACCCACTTGCCGCGGCGCGGCTGACCACCCTGCGCGACGAGCGCACGGACAATGCCGCCTTCCGCGCGGCACTGTGCGACCTGGCCCTGATGCTCGTCTACGAGGCCACCCGCGACTCGGCGTCCGAGGCGGTCCCGATCCGCACGCCGCTCGCCGCGACCGTCGGATCGCGTTTGGCCACGCCACCGCTACTCGTACCCGTGTTGCGGGCCGGGCTGGGGATGGTCGAGAAGGCGCACCTGCTGATTCCCGAGGCCCACGTCGGCTTCGTCGGCGTGGCACGAGACGAGGAAACCGCCAAGCCCACACCGTATTTGGAATCGCTTCCCGACGACCTCAGCACCCAACCGGTGATGGTGCTCGACCCGATGCTCGCCACGGGCGGTTCACTCGCGCACACCATTGGGCTCCTGCAGGCTCGAAACGCCGCCGACATCACGGTGGTCTGCGTGGTGTGCGCGCCGGAAGGCATTGCGGCACTCGAGAAAGTGGCGCCGAATCTCCGGCTGTTCACCGCCGCGATCGACGACGGACTCAACGACATCGCCTACATCGTGCCGGGCCTCGGCGACGCCGGGGACCGTCAGTTCGGGCCTCGATAGGCCGTTTCGCGTCCTACGCCCGAGATCGAGATCAGGGTTGGCATTCCGAGGCAGTTGGTCGTCATCCACGACCCTGACGTCGAAAGCGCGACCCTGACGTCGAACTGGAGCATAGAACGCCGGCCAAGGTATTACCAGTGCGTCAGCGCAGCCTCGATGTCGGCGATCAGCCGCTCCGCTCGCGCTCGGTCCTGCGCGAGATCGTCAGTTGGCGCGCAGCGAACCTCCATGTAGTACTTGATCTTTGGCTCGGTGCCTGACGGCCGGACGACCACTCGGACCGAGCGCTCGTCGTCGCCGCCCGCCAGTATCAAGGCATCGGTCCGCATCTGCCCGCGGCGTATCGATAGGTCTTCGGCGGTGACGTCGAAGCCGGCGACGCGGGTCGGTGGTTGCGCACGTAGCCGAGGCATCACCGACGAATCGGCGGGTCTCGACGAAGCGGCGGTCACGTGCACCCCATGACGGCGGGCGAGGTCATCGAGTGCGTCGAGAACCGAATGGCCCTGCCCCCTAAGAGCCGCAACGAGATCGCAGGCCAGTACCGCCGCGCTGATACCGTCCTTGTCGCGCACCGCGGAGGGATCGACGCAGTGTCCGATCGCCTCCTCGTAGGCGTAGAGCAGCGTGCTGCCGGGCAACGCCGCGTCGGCGCGGGACAGCCACTTGAATCCCGTCAGCGTCTCGACGTACTGGGCACCGTGGGCCGCCGCGATGGCAGCCAACATGCGTGACGACACGACCGTGGTGGCGACGACGCTGGCGGCGGTCACGTCGCCAGGATCTGTTTGCGAAAGAAGGTAATCGCCAAGCAGCCAACCGGTTTCGTTGCCAGTGAGCATGCGCCAGCCCGACGGCGTGGGAACGCCCACCGCGCATCGGTCGGCGTCGGGGTCCAGTGCGATCGCGACGTCGGCGGCTACGTCGGAGGCGAGGGCGAGCAGCAGGTCGGTTGCGCCGGGCTCCTCCGGGTTCGGGAACGCGACGGTGGGGAAGTCGGGGTCGGGGTTGAACTGTTCTGCGACGACGTGCACGTCGTCGATGCCCGCCTCGCGCAGCACCGCCAGCGCGACCTCGCCACCCACGCCATGCATCGGGGTCAGAGCCACCCGCACTCCGCCCGTCGTGCGCCTGACCCTGGCAGCACGGTCGATGTAGGCGCGGATCAGCTCGGTGCCCGCCGGATCCACCGACGCCCTGGCAATCTGCTCGGGAGCCGTTGCCATCGCAGACTCGACGTCGTGGTCCGTTGGGGGAACGATCTGCATGCCGCCGTCGAAGTACACCTTGTAGCCGTTGTCGGCTGGCGGATTGTGCGACGCGGTGATCTGCACGCCTGCCGCGGCGCTGCGATGCCGAACCGCGAAGGCTAGCACCGGCGTAGGCGCGGCATCGGGTAGAAGGATGACGGAGAACCCTTGGGCGGCAAGTACTTCCGCGGTAGCGAGAGCGAAGGCATCGGAGTTGTGGCGGGCGTCGCGGCCCACGACGACCGTCGACCCGCCGAGGCACCTGTCCTCGAGGACCTTCGCCACCCCCCACGTCGCCCTCGTCACGGCCTCGACGTTCATGCCGCCAGGGCCATCGCGCATCGGACCCCTAAGGCCCGCGGTGCCGAACGTCAGCGGCTCAGTCATGGCCTCATTGTGCAGCGTCTGGTCTGGTCTGCTCTTCGCGCAAGCGCTCATCGCCATCGGCCAGCTTGCGCAATACCGGCGCCACGAGCATCAACAAGTCGAACTCCAGGTCGGTCAGCGTGTCGCGCATTGCCGTGTTGAGCCACTCGTCGCGTTCGGCACGGTCGGCCTCCAGCAGCGCCCTCCCGTCTGCCGTCGTCTCGATGAGCTGCCGGCGCCGGTCGTCGACGTCCGTCCTGCGCTGCACCAGGCCGCGAGCCTCCAGGTGATTGATCCCTTCGGTGAGGGACTGCACGCGAACGTGCATTCGACTGGCGAGTTCGGCGGGTGTGGTGACGCCGGCACGACTCACCTCCCCGAGCACCTGCTGCTGACTGAGCGTGAGGCCGTTGTCGCTGCGGTGCCGACGAAGTTGCCGGGTCAGGGCCATGATCGACTCGCGCAGCTCGGTGGCGTTGGCGGTGTTCGAGCGCATGTCACCCTTTATACCAAGGAAAACCTTGGTAATTGTGTGACTAAAGCCAAGTTGAGATGATCTTTTAACAAGCGCATACTTGTAGTTGTGAGAAAGTGGATGCTGCTGGTGCTCGTAACGGTCGCGCTGACCGTGCCATTGACCATCGTCGGCGTCCCGTCGGCCGCCTTGTTCGCCGCTCTGATCGTCGGCATCGTGCTGGCCCTGCTCTCTTGGGCCCCTGCTGGTGTTCCCCGCAAGGCGGGTATCGCAGCGCAGGGCGTACTCGGCGTCTACATCGGCACGATGGTGCACAGGGACGCCCTGACCGCTCTCGGTTCGGATTGGCCGATCGTCCTCGGCGTGGCAGTGGCCACGTTGGTGTTGAGCATCGGCGCTGGTGCATTACTTGGGTTGCACCGCGACGTCAGTCCGCTCACGGGCGCGCTCGCGCTGGTGGCAGGCGGCGCGTCGGGGTTGGTGGCCATCGCCCGCGAGCTCGGCGCAGACGACCGCGTCGTGGCGGTGGTTCAGTACCTGCGGGTCGCGTTGATCACCGCGTCGATGCCCGTCGTCGTCACCCTCGTGTATCACGCCGAGAAGACGGGTCACGGTTCGGTGCCGGTCCAAAGCGGTTCCGCACCTTGGTATCTCAGCATCGCGATGCTGATCGTCATCGTGCTGGTCGGTGCGACGGCCGGACGGCTCGCACACCTGCCCGGCGCCGGACTTCTTGGCCCGATGGCGTTGACGATCGCCTTGCAACTGACGGGCTTCTCATTCGGACTGTCGGTGCCGCTGGTCCTCGTTCAGCTTGGCTACGCCGTCATCGGTTGGCAGGCGGGGGTCGCGTTCACCCGCGAGGCGGTCCGAGCGATCGGTCGTGCGCTTCCCGCGGCCATCGGTCTGATCGTGGCGCTCAACTTCGCGACCGCAGGCCTTGGTGTTCTTCTCGCCCACGTCGCGGGGATCAGCCCGCTGGAGGGCTACCTGGCGACCAGCCCCGGCGGCATCTACGCCGTCCTCGCCACAGCGGTCGAAACAGGCTCCAACGTCACCTTCATCATTGCCGCGCAGGTCGTTCGGGTGCTGCTGATGCTGTTCGCCGCACCGCTGCTAGCCAGGGGCTTCGCGTCGTTGAGCAACCGCATTTCCTACAGCCGCGAAAGCACCTCGGTCAGTAGGGAACCCATCAGCGTCGCCGACTGACGGCCCGTCTCCAGCACCTCTGCGTGGCTCAGCGGCTGACCCGTCATCCCCGCAGCCAGGTTGGTCACCAGAGACACGCCGAGCACCGCCGCACCCGCGGCGCGTGCGGCGATCGTTTCGTGCACGGTCGACATGCCCACCAGGTCGGCCCCTAGCGTGCGCAGCATCCGAATCTCGGCAGGCGTTTCGTAATGGGGGCCGGGGAGGCCGGCGTAGACGCCCTCGACCAGTGAGCCGTCCACCTCGCGCGCCAATGCACGCAGTCGCGGGGCATACGCGTCGACGAGGTCGACGAACTCGCTCCCGACCAGCGGTGAGCGCGCCGTCAGGTTGAGGTGGTCAGAGATGAGGACCGGTTGGCCGACGCGGAAGTCCTCCCGCAGTCCGCCCGCGGCGTTGGTCAGGACGACGGTGTGAGCGCCGGCCGCACAAGCCGTTCGCACCGGGTGCACGACATGGCGCAGCTCGTGGCCTTCGTACGCGTGGATGCGACCGAGCATCACCAGCACCTGCTTGTCACCGACCGGCACGACCAGCACGCGTCCGCCGTGGCCCGCGGCGGAAGGCGGGGTGAACCCCACCAGCTCGGCCATGTCGATCGAGGTCGTCGCCTCGCCGAGTTCTGCCGCGGCGGGCGCCCAGCCCGAGCCGAGCACGACGGCGACGTCGAAGGCCTCGACGCCGGTCCGCTCGTAAAGTTCGGCGGCCGCCGCCTCGGCGAGGGCCTGGGGTCCGGGGGCGTCGGTCACGTGAAGGCAGCCTAGTGCCGAGTCAGCGAACTGAACGCACGAGCGAAGTTCAAACGAGCGATGAGATACTTCTTCGATGCCCGCAGCCACAGCGTCGACGACCGTCGAGGACACCGTCCAACGCCTGCGTGGCGATCTGATCGAGCTCTCGCACTCGATTCACGCCGAGCCTGAGCTGGCGTTCGACGAACACCGCAGCTGCGCCAAGACGCAAGCCCTCGTCGCCGAGCGCGGGTTCGCGATCACGGCGCAGCCGGGCGGACTGGACACGGCCTTCCGCGCCGACTTCGGAAGCGGGTCGCTCGTCATCGGGATCTGCGCCGAGTACGACGCCTTGCCTGGGATCGGACATGCCTGCGGGCACAACATCATTGCGGCATCGGCCGTCGGCACCGCGCTTGCCCTCGCCGACGTCGCCGACGAGCTCGACCTGACGGTCGTGCTGATCGGGACCCCCGCCGAGGAGGCAGGCGGCGGCAAGGTTCTGCTCTTGGAGGCAGGCACGTTCGACGACCTCGCTGCGACGGTCATGCTGCACGCTGGCCCTCTCGACATCGCACGCGCTCGATCGTTGGCGTTGTCACAGGTCGCGGTCGGCTACACCGGACGAGAGGCGCACGCGGCCGTCGCTCCATATCTGGGTCTCAACGCCGCCGACGCGATCACCGTCGCGCAGGTCGCGATCGGTCTGCTGCGACAGCAGTTGGCGCCAGGGCAGATGGTCCACGGCATCGTCACCAACGGCGGACAGGCCACCAACGTGATCCCCGCCCGCACCGAGATGGAATTCACGATGCGGGCAAACGACTCGGAGTCGTTGCGCGGACTGGAGGGCAGGATGTCCGACTGCTTCCTGGCCGGCGCGGTAGCCACTGGCTGTGACCACGAGGTCAGGGAAACGGAACCGTCCTACCTCGAGCTGACGCCCGACCAGTGGCTGGCCGACGTCTTTCGCGCGGAGATGGTTCGGGTTGGCCGCTCGCCCGTCGGCGCCGAGATCGAGGCTGCGTTTCCGCTCGGCAGCACCGACATGGGCAACGTCACCCACGTCATGCCGGGCATCCACCCGATCGTCGGCATCGACGCGGGAGGTGCGTCGGTCCATCAGCCAGGGTTCGCCACGGCCGCAGGAGGCCCCAGCGCCGACAAGGCCGTCATCGAAGGTGCAATCATGCTTGCCCGCACCGTGGTCAGCCTTGCCGAGACGCCTAGCGAGCGAGACCGCGTATTACAGCTGCAGGCGGAACGCGCATGACGGTCAGCCAATACGTCGACGCCTGGCTGACCGCCCACTTCGATGACCTGGTGGGTTGGCGGCGACACATCCATGCTCACCCCGAGCTGGGCAGGCAGGAGTTCTCGACCACGCAATTCGTCGCGTCGCATCTTGCCGACGCCGGGTTGAATCCGAAGGTGCTCCCCGGTGGTACTGGTCTGACTTGCGACTTTGGCCCAGAGGACGGGCCGAGAGTCGCGCTCCGCGCTGACATGGACGCGTTGCCGATGTCCGAGCGGACTGGTGTGCCCTATGCCTCAGTGGTGCCTGGCGTCGCTCATGCCTGCGGCCATGACGGCCACACGTCGATCCTATTGGGGACGGGCTTGGCGCTCGCCTCGGTGCCCGAGCTACCGATCGGCGTTCGGCTCATCTTCCAACCGGCCGAGGAGCTGATGCCGGGGGGCGCCATCGACGCCATTGCGGCTGGCGCGCTGAGCGGGGTGTCGCGCATCTTCGCACTGCACTGCGATCCTCGGCTTGCCGTCGGAAGGGTGGCGGTGACCGCAGGTCCGATCACCTCGGCTGCCGACCAGGTCGAGATCACGCTGGCCTCGCCGGGCGGTCACACCTCGCGCCCGCATCTGACCGGCGACCTGGTCTACGCGATGGGCACGTTGATCACGGGCGTGCCAGGGGTGTTGTCGCGTCGCGTCGACCCGCGCGACAGCACCGTCATGGTGTGGGGTGCGGTGAACGCCGGCACCGCGGCAAACGCCATACCGCAGTCCGGCAGCGTGGCGGGGACCATCCGAACGGCGAGCCGCGAAGCCTGGGTTGGGATGGAAGACCTTGTCCGCGAGATCGTTTCATCGTTGTTGGCGCCTTTGAAGGTCGAGTTCGGCGTCCAGTACCGTCGTGGTGTGCCGCCTGTCGTCAACGAGGAAGTCTCGACGCGCATCCTCGTTCACGCCATCGAGTCGACCGGACCCGACGCGCTGGCGGAGACCCGTCAGTCAGGGGGAGGCGAGGACTTCTCCTGGTACCTCGAAGAAGTGCCGGGAGCCATGGCGCGGCTCGGCGTGTGGTCGGGTCAAGAGCCGCAACTGGATCTGCACCAACCCACCTTCGACCTGGACGAGCGCGCGCTCGCGGTCGGAGTTCGGGTGATGAGCAAGGTCGTCGAACAGTCCTCGGTGTTCTGAATGGCCTTCTGAACCCATGGCAGCAAGAGACGCCGACGGCGAGCGGTTCGGCCGTTACGTCCTGCACGGCCTGATCGGCAAGGGCGGGATGGGTCAGGTCTACCGCGCGTACGACACCGAGACCGACCGCACCGTGGCACTCAAGGTGCTTCCGCCAAAGTTGGCCAAGGACAATCAGTTTCAGGAGCGGTTCCGTCGGGAGGCGCTCGCCGCGGCGAAGCTGAACAGTCCGCACGTGATTCCGATCCACGGTGCAGGCGAGATCGATGGTCGGCTGTACGTGGACATGCGGTTGATCGAGGGCACCGACGTGGATGGGTTGCTGCAGAGCGGTCCCATGACCCCGGCGCGGGCGGTGCGGATCGTCTCGCAGGTGGCGACGGCGTTGGATGCCGCGCATCGGGTGGGGTTGGTGCATCGGGACGTGAAGCCGTCGAACGTGTTGGTCGACGCAAGCGACTTCGCCTATCTGATCGACTTCGGCATTGCGCGCGTCGCGGGCGAGGGCGGTTTGACCAGTACCGGGATGATGCTCGGCACCTGGGCCTACATGGCGCCGGAGCGGTTCACGTCGGGGCAGGCCGATCATCGGGCCGATGTCTATGCGTTGGCGTGCGTCTTGTTCGAGTGCGTGACTGGTCGCCGTCCGTTCGAGGGAGACGGGGTCGAGCAGCAGGCGGCGGGGCACATGTTCGCCGAACCGCCGCGGGCGTCCTCCTACGTCGCGGGCGTGCCAGCGGGGCTGGACGAGGTGATCGCTGCGGGGATGGCCAAGGATCCCGCGCACCGGTACGGCAGCGCAGGGGAGTTCGCCCAAGCGGCGCAGGCCGCACTGCGTGGTGAGCCGACGGCACCTCCATCGCCCTATGTCACTCACGCGCCGCCGACTCGACACGGCACGCCGATGCCACCCGCTCGGTACACCCAGGTGCAGCCCGCGCCGCCGACGGTGGCGCCCTCACCCTTGGTGGCTTCCCGATCGCGGCGCACGCCTGTCTTGATCGGCGGCGCGGTCGCAGTGGTCGTCGCAGTCGTCGCGGCCATCGCGATCATCGCGTGGCCGTCGGACACCTCTGGGAACACCGTGCCCAACCAGGCTGGCCCTTCGACCTCAGCGCCCAATCAGGACGGCGCGCCCGCGGCGCCGTCGGCGGAGGCCCTGCCCTTCACCGGTCTCAACCAGCCCGCCGGCATCGCGGTCGATGGTGCGGGCAACGTCTACGTCTCAGACGGCGGCAATCGGCGCGTGCTGAAGCTGGCGCCGGATGGGTCGACCCCAGAGGTCCTGCCGATCCCGTTTGCGGACCCCGCCAAACCGGGCAGCTTGGCGGTCGACGCCGCAGGGACCGTCTACGTCATGGACGCCTACTTCGGGAAGGTGATGAAGTGGACGCCGGGATCGTCACCGATGGAGCTGCCGTTCACCGGGCTGAAGGTCCCCGAGGGTGTGGCCGTCGACGGCGCGGGCGACGTCTACGTCGCCGACACCTACAACAATCGGGTGGTGAAGTTGGCCACCGCCACGGGTGTGCAGACCGACGTGCCATTCGAGGGCATCGAGTTCCCCGAGGGCATCGCGGCCGACACGGCGGGCAACGTGTACTTCGCCGACAAACGCCACAATCAGGTACTCGAGGTGGCTGCTGGTGCGACGACGCAGACCGTGATCCCGCTTACCGGCGTCTTCGGACCGTCGTCAGTCGCCGCGAACGCCACGGGCGACGTCTACGTCACCAACGACAACCGCGGCCAGGTCGTGAAGGTCGCGGCAGGATCGCGCACCCAGACGACGCTCGGGTTCCCGCGTCTCGACGGGCCCAAGGCCGTCGCGGTCGACTCCAAGGACAACGTGTACGTCCTCGTCGACATGAAGGATCCAGTGCTGAAACTGCCTGCGAGCTGATGTTTGCAAGCCAAGAGGAGGATCGCGAGTGCAAGAGACGTCGTTCGGCCAATACCGATTGGTGGATCTATTGGGCCGGGGCGGCATGGGCGAGGTGTGGCGTGCCCATGACACCGGCCTGAACCGTGAGGTCGCGCTGAAGGTCCTGCCCGCCGACTTGGTCGACGACGATTCGTTCGTCGAGCGGTTTCGTCGGGAGGCTCACGCGGCCGCCGGGTTGAATGCGCCGCACGTAATCCCCATCCACGCGTACGGCGAGATCGACGGCCGACTGTACGTCGACATGCGGTTGATCGAGGGCTCGGACGTCGACGGGTTGCTGAAGCACGGCCCCATGAATCCAGGGCGAGCGGTGTCGATCGTCTCGCAGGTCGCCGAGGCGTTGGACGCGGCCCATCGGGTCGGGTTGGTGCATCGGGACGTGAAGCCCTCCAACGTGTTGGTCGACGCGAATGACTTCGCGTACCTGATCGACTTCGGGATTGCCAGGGCGTCCGGTCAGGCCGGGCTCACGAATACGGGGATGTTCCTGGGCACGTGGGCCTACATGGCGCCGGAGCGATTCACCGCGGGACAGGCCGACCATCGCGCCGATGTCTATGCGCTGGCGTGCGTGTTGTTCGAATGCCTGACGGGACGTCGTCCGTTCGACGGTGACGGCGTCGAGCAGCAGGCGGCCGGGCACATGTTCGCCGAACCGCCGCGGCCGTCCGCCTACGCTCCGGGTATCCCTGTCGGGTTGGACGCGGTCGTCGCAACGGGAATGGCCAAGGACCCCGCGCATCGCTACGGCAGCGCGGGAGAGTTGGCGAAGGCCGCCCAGGCAGCCTTGAGCAGCCCCGTCCTGCCGAGCGCGCCGCCCGCTCCGTACCCGACACAGGCGCAGCCCCCTCGGTACGGCACGCAGGTGCAGAGTCAGCCGCCCTTCGACGACAGGGCGCTGGCGCCGCCAACGGTGGTGCCAAGGCCGCCCACCGCTGCGTGGTGGAGGCGCACGCCCGTCGTCGTCGCCGCGGCCGCAGTCGTCGTCGCCGTCGTTGCCGTCGTCGCGATCGTCGCCTGGCCTTCCGGGACCCCGGATCCGAACCAGTCACGACCGTCTACCGCGGCGCCCGGTCCTGCCGGGTCCTCCGCCTCATCGGCGCCGACGTCGTCCGCGTCAGCCGTTGCTCCCGGCACCCAGACCGTGCTGCCCCTGACCGACCTCAACATTCCCGGTGGCCTGGCGTTCGATTCCGCAGGCAACCTCTTCATCAACAACAACGGCGCACATCAGGTGTTGAAGGTGGCCCAAGGCGATGGCCCGGCAACCGTCCTGCCGTTTCCCGGTGCCGACACCCCGAACGGAATCGCGGTCGACTCGACGGGAAACGTGTACGTCGCCTACTCGGAAAACCCCCGGGTGGTGAAGTTGGCTCCCGGCACGGACCAACCCGTCGAGCTACCGTTCACCGGCGTCCAGGGTCCGTTTGCGATCGGCGTCGACGGGGCTGGCAACGTCTACGTCAGCGACTTCTTGCTCAAGCAGGTCTTCAAGCTGGACGTGGCAACCAACACCACGACGGTCCTGCCGTTTGCGGGACTTGGTCTCCCGATGACGATGGCGGTCAACGCGGCAGGAAACGTCGTCGTTGGCGATGCCTTGAACCATCGCATCGTGGAGTTGGCGCCGGGGGCATCGTCGCAGACGGATGTGCCGATCACAGGGCTCTCGACTGAGCTGGGATCGCTCTACGGGCTGGCATACGACGCCGCTGGCAACCTGTACGCAGCGGACGCGAACAACAACAGGGTCGTCCAGTTGGTCGCAGGAACGGGGCCGCAGCGGGACGTGCCCTTCACCGATCTGTACAAGCCCCTCGGGGTTGCCGTGGACGCCGCGGGCAACACTTACGTCTCGGATACCGGACATGGTCGAGTTCTGAAGCTGACGCCCGGCTGGTAGCCGCTAGGTGCCCGGGCCGACGTTTCCCGATGGTCTAGTGCGCAGGTCGTGAACGTAATCGGCTGGCGCACCAGCGATCTCGGCCGCCTCGGCCATCACGCCGAGGTAGCGTGCCGACGGGATGCCGCCCTCCCAAGCGTCGACGACGTACAGCCACGCGAGCACCGGGTCGGTAGTGGTGTCCGAGGACACGCGATGCACCCGACACCGGATCTTCTTGTGGAAGCCGAGCTCGGAGCCCTCCCAGCGGTCGAGGTTCTCCTCGTCCTCCTTGGTCATGTCATAGAGGACGACGAACACCTTCGACCCAGGGTCCTCGACGAGGGTGGCCAACGCGCCCTCCCAGCCGATGTCCTCACCGCCGAACGTCAGCCGCCAGCCCTCCAGCCAGCCCGTTCCCGCCATCGGCGAATGCGGAGCACGCTGCAGCATCTGCTCCGGATGCATGTTCGACCCGTACGCGGCGTAGAGCGGCACGAGGCAAGCGTAGAGGGCAAGCCTGGCGGGAGCGCAACGACTCGGGGATTCGGTTCCGGAGGGCAGGAGCGAAGCGACCGGGGAATCGGTGCGGCGGGAGTGTTCCGACTCGGAAGGTTGCGTTCGGTGGGCAGGAGCGAAGCGATCCGGGGAGATATGTTGGGCCGGTGACAACCCGGATCGTGATCATCGGCGGCGGCCCCGCCGGCTATGAAGCCGCACTCGTTGCAGCGGGACGTGGCCCCGACGTCGCACAGGTCACCGTCGTCGACTCCGACGGAATCGGTGGGGCGTGCGTGTTGTGGGACTGCGTGCCGTCGAAGACGTTCATCGCATCGACGGGAGTCCGCACCGAGCTGAGACGAGCCAACGGGCTCGGGTTCGACATCGCGATCGAGGACGCCAAGATCACGTTGGCGCAGATCCACAACCGGGTGAAGACGCTGGCGCGGTCGCAGTCCGCCGACATCGGCTCGCAGTTGCTGCGCGACGGCGTCACCGTGGTGCACGGCCGCGGCGAACTGTGCGACGACGTGCAGGGCCTTGCACATCATCGGGTCAAGGTCACCACGCCGGACGGCAAGGTCGGCCGACTGAAGGCGGACGTCGTGCTGATCGCGACGGGAGCCCGGCCGCGGATCCTGCCGAACGCGGTGCCCGACGGCGAGCGAATCCTCAACTGGCGCCAGCTCTATGACCTCACCGAACTGCCCGAACATCTCGTCATCGTCGGATCGGGCGTGACGGGCGCCGAGTTCTGCAGCGCCTATACCGAGCTCGGCGTCAAGGTGACGGTGGTCGCCAGCCGGGATCAGATCCTGCCGCACGAGGACTCCGACGCGGCAGCGGTGCTGGAGGAGGCCTTCGCCGAGCGCGGGGTCTCGCTGGTGAAGAACGCCCGCGCGGACTCGGTCACCCGCACCGCCGACGGGGTCAAGGTGACCATCGCCGACGGCAGGACCGTGGAGGGCAGCCACGCGTTGATGACGGTCGGCTCGGTGCCCAACACCGGAGGGCTCGGGCTGGAGAAGGCGGGCATCGAGCTAGGTCCCGGCAACTACCTGACGGTTGATCGCGTTTCGCGCACGGCGGCGGCGGGGATCTACGCGGCAGGCGACTGCACCGGCTTGCTGCCGCTGGCCTCGGTCGCGGCGATGCAGGGTCGCATCGCGATGTATCACGCTCTCGGTGAGGGCGTGTCGCCGATCCGGTTGCGCACCGTCGCGGCCGCGGTGTTCACCCGGCCCGAGATCGCCGCCGTCGGTGTTCCCCAGACCAAGATCGACGACGGCACCGTGCCTGCTCGCACGCTGATGCTGCCCCTGACGACCAACGCGCGGGCCAAGATGTCGCTGTTGCGCCGCGGCTTCGTCAAGATCTTCTGCAGGCCGGCCACCGGCACCGTGATCGGCGGCGTGATCGTCGCGCCGATCGCCTCCGAGCTGATCCTGCCGATCGCGCTTGCCGTGCAAAACAACCTGTCTGTGACGGATCTCGCGCAGACGCTGTCGGTGTACCCGTCGCTGTCGGGCTCGATCATCGAGGCGGCACGCAGGTTGATGGCGCATGACGATCTGGACTGACCCTTGGTGATTTGTGGAGTTTCAGCCGCGGTGAGCGCGGGTCAGGCTCCACAAATCGCGCGGGATACGTAGCCTGGACTGCGTACTGACGAGTAACAAGGAGTGCCTGGCTGTGAGCGACGCTTACGAGCGAACCATCGGCGTGAGTGACCCCACCCCCGCTCCGGGCAACGGTCAGACCTTTCTGAACCCCGAACAGCGCAAGCGGGCGTGGGTACGCCTCGGCGAGGAGCAGTTCGACGTCGTCGTCATCGGTGGCGGCGTCGTCGGGGCTGGTGCGGCACTGGACGCCGCGACGCGGGGGCTCAAGGTCGCCCTCGTCGAGGCCCGCGACTTCGCATCGGGCACCTCGAGCCGCAGCAGCAAGATGTTCCACGGCGGGCTGCGCTACCTGGAGCAGCTGGAGTTCGGCCTGGTCCGCGAGGCCTTGCACGAGCGCGAACTAAGCCTGACCACGTTGGCGCCACACCTGGTCAAGCCGCTACCGTTCCTCTTCCCGCTAACGAACCGGTGGTGGGAACGGCCGTACGTCGCCGCGGGGATATTCCTCTACGACCAACTGGGCGGGGCGAAATCCGTTCCTGCACAAAAGCACTTCTTCAAGGCAGGCGCGCTGCGACTTGCGCCCGGGCTCAAGCGCAGTTCACTGATCGGCGGCATCCGCTACTACGACACGGTCGTCGACGACGCCCGGCACACCATGACGGTCGCCCGCACCGCAGCCCACTATGGCGCCGTCGTCCGGTCGTCGACCCAGGTCGTCGCGCTGCTTCGGGAAGGCGACCGCGTCATCGGCGTCAAGGTGCGTGACTCCGAGAACGGTGACGTCACCGAGGTGCGCGGCCACGTCGTCGTCAATGCCACCGGCGTGTGGACCGACGAGATCCAGGCACTGTCGAAGCAACGAGGGCGGTTCCGAGTGCGCGCGTCCAAGGGCGTGCACATCGTGGTGCCGCGTGACCGGGTGGTCAGCGAGGTGGCGATCATCCTGCGGACTGAGAAGTCGGTGCTCTTCGTCATCCCTTGGGGCACACACTGGATCATCGGCACGACCGATACCGACTGGAATCTCGACCTGGCCCATCCGGCGGCAACCAAGGCTGACATCGACTACATCCTCGAAACCGTGAACACGGTGCTCGCCACGCCGCTCACCCACGACGACATCGACGGCGTCTACGCCGGACTGCGTCCACTCCTGGCAGGCGAGAGCGAGGAGACCTCGAAGCTGTCGCGCGAGCACGCCGTCGCGGTACCTGCGCCTGGCCTCGTCGCGATCGCGGGCGGCAAGTACACGACCTACCGGGTGATGGGCGAGGACGCCATCGACGCTGCCGCGGAGTTCGTCCCAACCAGGGTGGCGCCGTCGATCACCGAGAAGGTGCCGTTGATGGGCGCCGACGGATACTTCGCGTTGATCAACCAGACCGAGCACGTCGGCAAGCACTACGACCTGCACCCCTATCGCGTCCGCCACCTTCTCGACCGGTACGGGTCGCTGATCGGCGAGGTGCTGGCCATGGCCGAGGGCAGGCCCGAGTTGTTGACGCCGATCACCGAGGCGCCGGTGTATCTGAAGGTGGAGGCCGCATATGCCGTCGCTGCGGAAGGCGCTCTGCATCTAGAGGACATCCTCGCGCGGCGGATGCGCATCTCGATCGAGTACCCGCACCGCGGAGTGGATTGCGCACGTGAGGTGGCCGAGGTCGTCGCGCCGATCCTCGGTTGGACCCCCGAGGACGTCGACCGCGAGGTCGCCACGTACCTGGCGCGCGTCGAGGCCGAGGAAATGTCGCAGACTCAACCCGACGATGAGTCTGCGGACGCGTTGCGCGCGGCGGCTCCGGAAGCACGCGCGGAAATCCTCGAACCCGTCCCGATCAAGTGAGCCGGACCCGCCCCGCGCCATTGCCCGTCGTCGACGGCCTTGGCCCGGCTCGGGTGAGGCTGCGCGGGGGCGCCGTGCTGGTCGAGTTGGCCGACCGTTTCGGCGAGGCAGCCGCCGCCAAGGTGCTTGCCGGTGAGGTGCGCTGCAGCGACGGCACTGTCGTCACCGCTTCGACTGTGCTGCAGCCGAATTCGCATGTCTACCTGTACCGCGACCTCCCCGACGAGGTTCCCGTGCCCTTCGACATGCCCGTCCTGCACCGCGACGACGACATCGTCGTCGTCGACAAGCCGCACTTCCTGGCGACCATGCCGCGCGGCCGACACGTCGCACAGACGGCGGTGGTCAGACTGCGTCGAGAGCTGGACATGCCCGAGCTCAGCCCCGCCCATCGACTCGACCGGCTGACAGCGGGCGTGCTGCTGTTCACCACGCGCCGAGAGCTGCGCGGTCGGTATCAGACGCTGTTCTCCAGGGGCGTGGTGCGCAAGACGTACCTGGCGCGGGCGGCCGTCGACCCCGGCATCGACCTCCCGGTGGTGCTGCGCAGCCGAATCGTCAAGCGCCGCGGCCAGTTACAGGCGGTCGAGGAACCAGGCGAGCCCAATGCGGAGACCAGGATCGAATTGCTGGACCCGGATGGGCTGTACCGGCTGACGCCACGTACGGGCCGGACCCACCAGCTCCGGGTGCACATGGCGTCGATGGGGCTGCCGATTCGAAGTGATCCGCTGTATCCCGCCGTCATCGACGTTGCGGCCTGCGACTTCTCTTCTCCGCTTGCCTTGCTGGCCGAGCGCCTCGAATTCGACGATCCACTGACGGGCGTACGTCGGCGGTTCGTCAGCGAGATGTCCATATGAATCTGCGAATTCGACTCTCTCGGCGGCGGATCTAGCGCACGATTGAGCGACGGGCCGGGGCCACCTCAAAACGGGAGGCGATCGATGGCAACAACTGGACGACGCATCGCGGTGTGCGCGTCAGCGTTCTTCTGGGCAGCGGGAACCGTGATCGTGAGTACGCCGACAGCGGGCGCCACGATCTGCGGATCGGTTGGCGGGCGGCATGTCACCGTGACTGGCTGCTCAGACCCGTTCTCCGAACTCAACGACACCCTCTATGCGCCGCCACCGCCGGTGTACTACCCACCGCCGCCGCCTCCTCCGCCGAACATCACGGTCTGTGGGACGGTGGGCCGACGGGTAACGGTTACCGGTTGCACGTGAGCGGGCTCGAACCGACCCCCGAACAGTTCGCGGCGCTGGCGGGTCGGCCTCCCGACGCGCCGGTGGTGATGGTGAACTTGCTGACGTTCAGCCAGGACGGTGGTCTCGAGAGCTACATGCGCTACGCGGAGGGCGTGCCGCCCCACCTGGAAAGGGTCGGTGGCGTGCTGCGCTACGCGGGGGGCGCGCCGACGACGGTCATCGGCGATGGTGAACGGCCGACATGGGACGCCATCGCGATCGTCGAGTATCCGTCGCCGCAGGCGTTCATCGACATGGTGACCGACCCGGGTTACCTCGAGGTGCACGAGGATCGTGCCGCGGGGCTGGACCGGGGCGACCTGATTGCCACGTCGGCTTGGACGATCGCCGACTGACATGTTCCTGATCACCGGTGCGGGCGGTGGGGTTGGCAGCGTAAGCCGTTCGGTCGTCGAAGAGTTGCGTGCCAAACACCAGCCCGTTCGGGCCATGGTGCGGCGCGACGACGACCGCGCCGATCGCCTCCGCGACCTCGGCGCCGAGGTGTTCGTCGGCGACCTGACGTCGCCGCTGGACGTCGCGAACGCCATGCGCGACGCCACCCGGATGTTCTTCAACATGAGCGTGTCGGCCGACTATCTGGTGGCCGCTGCCGTGGTCGCCGCGGTGGGCAACGAACTCGGCGGCCTCGAGGTCCTCGTCAACATGTCGCAGATGACGGTGTCGCAAATGACGTTGACGAGCACCGAGGAGTCGCATCACCAGCGTCTGCATTGGCTCGCCGAGCGCATCTTGACCTGGTCGGGCGTTCCCGTCGTGCACGTGCGCCCGACAGCCTTCCTCGACAACCCGCTGTTCACCATGCTGGGTGCGGCATCGATACGCGAGCGTGGGGTGTTGGCCCTGCCGTTCGGCGACGGACGCACCTCGCCGATCGCGGCTGCCGACGTCGCCTACGTCGTCGCGACGATCCTGCTCGAACCGGAGGATCGGATCGGCCACGTCTACGAGTTGACGGGACCGGAGGTCCTCGACATAGCGGGACTCGCCCACGAATTCGGTGAGGCGCTTGGCCGGCCGATCGCAGGCGAGGATCTGCCGTCTGAGGACCTGCAAGCCGAACTGGTCGTCCTTGGGCTTCCCGAGCATGTGGCACAACATATTTCGACGATGGCGCGGTTGCATCGCGAGGACCGCTACAACCGCGCTACCGACGACGTCGAACGCATCGTCGGGCGCCCGGCGCAGACCGTCGAACAGTACGTCGCGGGCCATCGCGACTTGTTCTCCTAGCCCGACCTTCTCGTCGCCGATTGTGAAATGAGCGACACAGCTGCGGCGTGTCGCGTCGTCAGATTCACAAATCGTGCGAGCTAGCGGGTCAGCCCGAAGGTCTCAGAGGCCAGGAACGGCACGGAGGAGACTAGCGCCCTCCGTCGTTTTTCCACTGACGCCACATGGTCTACTGACGACGTGGACCGCGCCGACGGCAATCGGGTGAATGCGATCGCGCCTGGCCCGGTGGACACCGACATGATGCGCAACAACCCGCAAGCCGCGATCGACCAGATGGCGGGGTCGACGCTGCTCAAGCGGCTGGCCACCCCCGACGAGATGGTGGGCACCGCGCTGCTGTTGTGTTCGGACGCGGGCAGTTACATGACGGGCACGGTCGTGATCGTCGATGGGGGAGGGACGCCTCGATAGCGGTGAGCCCGCGCTAACGACCGAGTTGCCCCGCCAACGCAGCGATTCGACTACCATTGCGGCCCTCGGAACCGATCGTCGGACCGTCGAACCGCTCGATCCGCCAGCGCGGAAGCGCACCCGGGTGGGTGTGCTGCAGCCACGCGACGATGCCCTCGCGCACGTGGCAGCGCAGGTCGAACAGGTCGGGCGCATTACGTGCACTCACCAGCATGCGCAGCCGAACGAGCCCGCCGACGGTGTCGGTCACCTGGAGAATGCCGACCCGTCCGTCCCACAGCTCATCGGTGGCAAGCAGTCGAGTCAGCTCGGCTCGCATGGCATCGAACGGCACGCTGAAGTCGACGTCGAGTTCAGCGGTGCCCAGCAGTTCGGTGGCGTTGCGCGTCCAGTTTTGGAAGGGGTTGGTGGTGAAGTACGTGCAGGGCAGAACGAGGCGACGCTCGTCCCATAGGTGCACCACCACGTAGGTCAGCGTGATCTCCTCGATACGCCCCCACTCGCCCTCCAGGACGACGACGTCGCCAACGCGGATGGCGCCGGAGAACGCGATCTGGATTCCGGCGAAGACCGCGCCGAGCGAGGTCTGAGCCGCTAACCCCGCGACGACCGACAGGACGCCAGCCGATGCGAACAACGTCTTTCCGACGTCGTTGAACGACGGGAACGTCATCAACGCAGCAGCCACTCCGAAGGCGACGACGGTGGCGATCGCGAGGCGGCGCATCACCGTCACCTGGGTGCGGACGCGTCGACTGTGGCGGTCGGCATCGGTCACTTCGATGTCACCGCCGCCGAATCGCCCGATGGCCTGACGCTCGGCGACCTTGATGAGGCGCGCGACCACCCAGGTGGCCGTCGCGATGACCAAGATGGCCAACGCGTGGTTGACCGCGCCGTGCCACGACGCCGACGGGTCGACGGGATCGAGCACCCGCTTTACGGCGATGCTCGCCGCCACGACCATGAACGTCACGCGCACGGGCATGCGGGTGAGCACGGCCACGTCGGCGATCAACGCGCTGCGACGGCCCACGCGCTGCAGCACCGTGGTCAGTACGACGCCCACGACGTAAGCGATGGCGGCCGCGCCACACACCCAGGCGGCTGCGATGGCGACTTGGCTAAACGAGGTGAATTCCTCAAACATTCGACTCTGTGCTCCCATTCTGGGGGTCAGGTGGTCAAGCATCGACGCTACGTGAGGCGAACCGCTACGTCGACTCGGGGCACAACATGATTCGAGTCACAGTCGGCCAAAAGCCTTGCGCTGCTTGCACTATTGGCTACTTGTTCTTTCGGGTGGCGAACGCCGCAGCCGCCGCAGCCGCCTCAGCCATCTCGCCACTGGTCGACGCGAGGATCTGGCTGCGATTCTCGACGTGCAAGGCCGCCTCGATGCCAGAAGCCTCTAGGTTCGCCCACAGCACCTGCTTGGTCGATTCCACGCCGAATTTGCCGTAGCCGCATAGTGTTTCGGCGAGGCAAGCGCATCGTCGACCAATTCGTGGTTCAGTGCGTTGAGCTTCTCGGGCCGGTTCGGGGTGATGACGGTGACGTCGGGCCGCGGCGGGTCAATTCGAGTGCGGGCATGACGCCTGAGCCTATTGGCTGCTACTGCGCCATCCTGCGACACCGACGACGATCATCCGAAGCTGTTTGACCGCGGTTCGCTTGATGTCCTCCAGCGTCGACGGATCGTGTGCGTCCTCGATTGCCTCGGCGATCACGATCATCGAGTTGACGAACAACGTCGAAAGGATGTTCAGGTCTTCGCTGCTCCAGGTGGTGAGGCCGGGGAAGCGGGCGAGGTCGATGGCCAACTCGGAGGTGATCAGCCGGATCTCGGTGCGAATGGCGTAGCGCAACACGGTCACGCCGCTGGAGCGTTCACGACCGATGAATCGCCAGTGCTCCCTGCGTTCGTTGACCCCGTCGATCAGGATGTCCACAGTGGATTCGATGACGCGGTTCGGGTCCAGCTTGCCTGCACGCGCACCGCGGAGCATGTCCCGAAGTGCACGGAACGACTCGTCGATGAGGACGAGGCCGAGCGCCTCCATCGAGTCGAAATGCCGATAGAACGCCGCGGGCACGATGCCGGCCTCGCGGGTCACCTCACGCAGGCTCAAGGCACTGAAGCTGCGTTCCTCCAGGAGGTGGAGTGCGGCCGCGACGATGGCGCGTCGGGTGGCCTCCTTGCGCTGCTCGCGGGTCAAGGTCTCCCGCGACCGCGACTCACTCGACCGACCCGAGCGCTGAGTTCGCGAACTGGGCGTACGACTGTTCACTGTTTGTGAAACGTACCACAACCTGCTCGAAACGATTGACGCGGCGACGTTCGCGGGCACATGGTGTACACATGTTCACCCAAACTTTGAAGCCGCGCCTCCGCGATCGAGTGCTGCGCTCCTCCCTCGTAGACCTCCTGACCGGACCGCACGGCGTAGACCGATACACCGAGCTCGTCGAGCCGACCTGGACGCAGGGGGAGGCCCGCGCCAAGGTGGTCGCCGCGGTGCGGCAGACGCCTCGCAGCGTCACCCTCGTGCTCGAGCCCAACGAAGCCTTCACGGGCTTCCGCGCCGGCCAGCACATCAACCTCTCCGTCGAGATCGACGGAAGGCGCCGGACCCGGTGCTATTCGCCCGCCAGTGCCGAGGATGCACCATTAATCGAGCTCACCGTGGGTCTGCACGACGGCGGCCTGGTCTCGGGCCACCTGTACCGCAACGCGCGGCCAGGCATGGTCGTCGGCCTCGACTCCGTCGGCGGTGACTTCGTGTTGCCCGACGTCCGGCCGCGCAAGGTCCTGTTCGTCTCCGGCGGCAGCGGCATTACTCCGGTGATGTCGATGCTCCGCACGATGCGCGCAGAAGGTTCCGATCGCGAGGTCGCCTTCGTCCACTACGCCCGCAATCCGCAGGAGGCGTGCTACCGCGACGAGCTCGCCAGCATGCGCGGTGTCACGGTGCTTCACGGTTACACGCGTTCACCAGAAGCCGGCGACTTGCACGGTTACTTCGACGGGGAGCACCTAGCCGCCGCGATGCCCGACCCCGACGCGGTGTTCGTCTGCGGACCGCCGGCACTGGTCGATGCCGTCCGCGCCCACTACCCCGAGGCCCGGTCGGAGAGCTTCGTGCCGCCGGTGTTCGTGGTGCAGGCCGAGGCGTCGGGCGGAAGGGTCACCTTCGCCGACAGCGGCGTCGACGTCACCGACGACGGACGCTCACTTCTCGAACAGGCCGAGGCCGCAGGGTTGAGCCCGCAGAGCGGTTGCCGGATGGGCATCTGCCACACGTGCACCCGCTTCAAGAAGAGCGGCGCGGTGAAGAACCTGATCACCGGCGCCGTGTCGACCGCCGACGAGGAAGACGTGCAGATCTGCATCACCGCCCCCGTCGGCGACGTCCAACTAGCCCTCTAACCAATCACCCACCGAGATAAAGGACAGCCATGACTGCATCGTTGATTGCTCCTCGCGTCCGCACCATGCTCGAAACCACCACGGAAGCCGTCGTAGCGCCCATCGCCGAGCCCGCGCCAGCCCAACAGGCCATTACGAAGACCGTTGCGGGCAAGAGCGTCACCATGACGCCCGAGCAGGCCGAGGCCTTCGGTCGTGAGCTCGACGCGATCAAGGAACGGGTCGTCGCCGATCTCGGCGAGCGCGACGCCACCTACATCCGCAAGATCATCAAGGCTCAGCGCGCCCTCGAAGTCGGCGGACGCGGCTTGCTGTTCGCGGGGATCTTCCCTCCTGCCTGGATCGCTGGCACCACGATGCTGGCGCTGTCGAAGATCTTGGACAACATGGAGATCGGCCACAACGTCATGCACGGCCAGTACGACTGGATGGGCGATCCGACGCTCACCGGCCGCAATTTCGAATGGGACTCGGCCTGCCCGAGCGACCAGTGGCGGCACTCGCACAACTACATGCATCACACGCACACCAACATCGTCGGGATGGACCGCGACATCGGCTACGGCATCCTCCGGATGAGCGAGGACCAGCGCTGGCACCCGTACTACCTGGGCAACCCGGTGTACGCCTTCCTGCTGATGGTGCTCTTCCAGTACGGCGTCGCGTTGCACGAGCTCGAGACCGAGCGGATCCGCGCCGGTGAGATCACCATCGCGGACAAGAAGGAGATCATCGGCGGCATCTGGAAGAAGGTGAAGCGCCAGACTCTGAAGGACTACGTCGCCTTCCCGCTGCTTGCCGGCCCCTTCGCGCCGTGGGTCTTCGCGGGCAACCTGACCGCGAACCTGGTTCGCAACGTGTGGTCCTACGCGATCATCTTCTGCGGCCACTTCCCGGACGGCACACAGGAATTCACGATCGAGGAGACGGCGAACGAGAGCCGCGGCATGTGGTACTTCCGTCAGATCCTCGGCTCGGCGAACCTCACCGGCGACAAGTGGTTCCACATCTTCAGCGGCAACCTTTCCTTCCAGATCGAGCACCACCTGTTCCCGGACATCCCGTCGCATCGGCACGCCGAGATCTCGCAAGAGGTGCAGGAGATCTGCGAGCGCTACGGCGTGCCCTACAACAAGGGTCCGCTGCCCCAGCAGTTCGGCACCGTGATCCGCAAGATCTGCAAGCTGGCTCTTCCAGGGCGCTAACCCCTCGACCCCCCAACTCGTGCACCCGCAGTCAACGTGGCTGCGGGTGCACGAGCTCCTGTGCATCCAAGCAGCCAGCGAGCTCCGATCGGCGTCTCCCGATCCGGCGGGTAGTGCTGTCGGCGGTGCTATGCGCGAGATCGACACCAGGGTTGTGAGTTCACATGATTTGCCAGGAAACCACGACCATGAGCTCGATGTCGCAACCCTAGGCTCGAATTCGGGCATAGGTCGTCGGGGAGGGCTCACGTCCCCAACCTCGCCGGCGCGAGTGTCAACCTGACGATGTTCTCGCGCGATATCCGTCGTGACGTCGACAATCGACGTGGCGGCCGTCGCCCTTGTTCGTGGTGTGCGCGTGGGGCTAGGTCTGGTCGACGGGGCACCAGAAGGAGATGCGGTCGGTGCCCGTCGCCTGAGCGCGGTCTGACTCGATCGTGGCCCCGCAGCGCCGACACGGCCGCCCGACCCGCCCGTAGACCCAGAGGTCTTGCCCTGCTCGGGTGTTTCCCGTCGTGGTGCGATTGACGCGAGAGCGGTTGAGCCACAGCATGTCTCGTGCTCGCTGCACCATGCGCAGCGGGTCCTTCACTGCGCTCACCGGGGCGGTGGGCAGATGTCCCATCACGAAGCAAAGCTCGTTGGCGTAGACGTTGCCAACGCCAGCCATCACCCGCTGATCGAGCAGTGTCTCGGCCAGCGGCCGGTCGGGGTCGGCGCTCAGGTTCGCCGCAGCGATGCGGGGTTCCCAGTCGTCGCCGAGCAGATCCGGTCCAAGGTGGGCGACGGCGTCCATGTCGTGCGCTCGCTCCAGAACTTCGAGCACGCCGAGGTCGACGCCACCCACGTGCGCGTCGTCCGTTGCGAGGATGATTCGAATCTTGTGCGGTGCCACCCGCTTGAGCTGGCCGCCGACGAGCCACGCGCCATCCATCTTGAGGTGCGAATGGATGCTCGCATCTCCCACTCGGATGAACAGATGCTTGCCGCGGCTGATCACCTCGTCGACGACGACGCCGGTCAGGTCGACCGTCGCGAACTTCGGTACCCGCACGTCGCATCGAGTCAGCGTCTTGCCCAACAACGCTTCGCGAAGTTTGGCCGCAGTGCGGTAGACGGTGTCGCCTTCTGGCACCAGTTCACGGTACAGGCGCGCAGACGGCAGCCGACGTGCACGGGAGGCCCCGTGTTACGCGCAGGTGTCGTAAAAGGCCGCCATTCTGGCCGCCGATAACCCAAACGTATTCCAGCGATGACCAATCGGAAACACACGGCGCCTGTAATCGATGCAAGCCATGAGTTCCCGGCCCGCCGGCACTGTCGCCGAGCACCCAGAAACCTTTCCTCGCAATCACGAAAACTGGAGTCCGCCATGACATTTGACGATTCGATCGCCGAGAACATCAAGACCTCGCTCGCCGAGATCCCGCACCCTGCGCTACCGAAGGGCACGAACATCTACGGCGGGACGAAGATCTTCCCCGACTACCAGGCGTCCGAGGGCCAGTCCTACTTCACGCTGGTGCACGGCATCGCTCACGAGTCATCGGTCAGCTTCGTCGCGGTGCTACAGGCGACGAGGGCGCTGCGCAAGGGCTTCGAATCGGCGATGTACTTCTACGGCCCCGGTGCCATCAACTGCCTCGCCACCCGCGGCTTCCCCAAGACCGGCGACTCCGGCTTCCCCGGCGAACAGAACATCAACGATTCGCTCGCCACGTTCATCGGTGAAGGTGGCACCGTCTTCTGCTGCCGCTTCGGGCTCGCTCTGCACGGTGGCCGCGAGGAGGACCTCATCGAGGGCGTGATCCCCGCTCACCCGCTCGACGTCCAGGACGCGCTGATCTACTACGCGAACAAGGGCGCCATCATCAACTCCACCTACATGGTCTAGGGGTCCGGAAATGACGAAACTTGCTGCGGTAGCAGCCAACTTCACCAGAGACCTCGAACAGAACTATGCCCTGATCGACTCGCTCGCGCAGCAAGCCCGCAGCGAAGGCGTCGACTTCATGGTCCTGCCCGAGGCGGCGATCGGTGGCTACCTCTCGTCGTTGGGCAACCACGGTGACACCGTCAAGACCACCCAACGGTCACTGCCGCCGGCCGTCCGCGTGGACGGTCCCGAGATCGCTCGCGTGCAGCAGATCGTGGGCGACCTCGTCATCGCGATCGGCTTTTGCGAGCTCGCCGACGACGGCGAAACCCGCTACAACGCGGCCGCGGTCCTCGACGGCGGCCAGGTCTACGGCACGTACCGCAAGGTGCACCAGCCCCTTGGCGAGGGCATGTCGTATTCGGCGGGGTCGGAATACGACGTCTTCGACACGCCCGTCGGGCGTGTGGGGCTCCAAATCTGTTACGACAAGGCCTTTCCCGAGGCCGCCCGCATCATGGCGCTCAAGGGCGCGCAAATCATTGCAAGCCTGTCGGCGTGGCCCGCCGCCCGCACGGCAACCGCGGAGAACCTGCAGGACGACCGGTGGACGTACCGGTTCAACCTCTTCGATGCAGCGCGAGCGCTGGACAATCAAGTGTTCTGGATCGCGTCGAATCAGAGCGGGACGTTCGGCTCGCTACGCTACGTGGGAAACGCCAAGGTCGTCGACCCTGGCGGAAATACCTTGGCCACAACGCTTCTCGGTAGCGGCATGGCCGTGGCAGACGTCGACGTCGACGGTACGTTCCGCGCGATGAGGGCGGGCATGTTCCACCTGCGGGACCGCAGGCCAGACGTCTACGGCCCCGTCACGGACGCCCAGGGCGCCGACCAGTGGCAGGAGTTGGCTCATGCCTGAGATGACCTTCGACGTGCAGTGGCCCGACGGTCGGGTGCAGCGCTGCTACTCGCCAAGTCTCGTGATGCACGATTACCTGACCACGGGATCGGACTACACGGTGGCGGACTTCGTCGAGCGTAGCGGCACGGCGTTGCGCGAGGCCAGCGAGCGAGTTCGGGCCAAGTTCGGGTTCGCATGCACGTCGGCCGCGCAGACGAGCGACGAGATCACCGGCACGGCAACCGCTTTCCCGTCCAGCGCGACGATCCGCATCGTCGCCATGCAACCAGGTTTGGACGCATCATGAGCACAGAACATGTCACCGTAGCCGTGATCGGCGGCGGACAGGCCGGCCTCTCGGTGAGCTGGTATCTCGGCGAGGCAGGTGTCGACCACGTCGTGCTGGAGGCGCAGACTCCAGTGCACGCATGGGCCGACACTCGTTGGGACAACTTCACTCTGGTGACGCCCAACTGGCACTGCAAGCTGCCCGGCTACGTCTACGAGGGCGATGACCCCGATGGCTTCATGACGCGCGACGAGGTGGTGGCTTGGCTGGCAGGTTGGCTAGACACCTTCGAGCCGCCGCTGCGCGAGTACACCCGCGTCACCAAGCTGCGTCCGATGCCCGATGGCGGGTTCGACTTGACGTTGCAGACCTCTGACGGCGAGCAGCGACTGACGTGCGATCACGCCGTCGTCGCTACCGGCGGCTACCCCGTTCCCGTCACTCCCGCCTTCGCAGGTTCGCTGGATCCTCTAGTCAGCCAACTGCATTCGGAGCAGTACCGCAATGCCGACCAACTGCCCGATGGTGCTGTTCTGGTAGTCGGTACCGGCCAGTCGGGGGCCCAGATCGCCGAGGACCTTCACCTGGCCGGACGGCAGGTGCACCTCGCGGTCGGTAGCGCACCGCGGGTGGCGCGGTTCTACCGTGGCCGCGACTGCATGACGTGGCTGTCCGACATGGGCCTCTACGAGAAGGCGGCCCCGGAGTACCCGGGTGGAAAGGCCGCGATCGAGAAGACCAACCACTACGTCACCGGCCGTGACGGTGGCCGTGACATCGACCTACGCCGGTTCGCCGCCGAGGGCATGAAGCTGTACGGGACGCTGAGCGACGGCAAGGACGCACGGCTGGCATTCGACCCGACCCTGTGCGATGCCCTGGACAAGGCAGACTCCACCTACAACTCGATCTGCGCGGACATCGATGCCTACATCGAGCGCGAAGGACTAGGGGATTCCGTCGCGTCACCGCCCAGTCGCTACACGCCGGTGTGGGAACCCGACCAGGAGCCAACGGAATTGGACCTGAGAGCCGAGGGCGTCACCAGCATCGTGTGGGCGATCGGTTACCGGCCCGACTACCGGTGGATCGAGGCGAGTGCCTTCGACGGCGGCGGCAGGCCCATGCAGAACCGCGGCGTGACCAACGTCGATGGGCTTACGTTCATCGGGTTGCCGTGGATGCACACCTGGGGCTCCGGCCGGTTCCTCGGCATCGACCGCGACGCTCACTACGTCGCCTCCACCATCATCGACAGCCAGCGTCGGCAGTCGGCACCGCATCTCGCCGTCGCCCGCTAGGAGTAAACCAGTGTCTGTGTCCACCCGCGTCGACCTCACCCTTCTCGGCATCAGGGGTCGCCCACCCGTCAGTCGCACGGCCGGCGCCGGTCCCAGTGCCGACGGCCACTTGGTCATCGACGGCCGAGCCGCTGCCATTCCACTGAATCCGCTGAGCCCCTTCATCTTCGACGGCAACCGCATCGTGCGCGACGGCGAGGATTCTGGCCTCGACGTCGAGGTGGTCCATCGGCCACGGTTCTACGATCTGCAGACCGCCGAGGGGGTCTCCTACGACAAGATCGCGCGGCTTCACGGCCGAAACGTGCTAGCCACCACCGTCGTACAGACGTGTATCAGGTATGCCGAGGATCAGCGGTGCCGGTTCTGTTCGATCGAGGAGTCGCTGCGTTCGGGTGCGACGACCGCGGTGAAGCGGCCCGCAGAGTTGGCAGAGGTCGCCGAGGCTGCCGTCCGGCTCGACGGGATCCGGCAGATGGTGATGACGACGGGTACCTCGGCGGGCACCGACCGCGGCGCAAGGCATTTGGCGCGTTGCGTGCGGGCAGTGAAGGCAGCCGTTCCGGGTCTGCCCATCCAGGTGCAGTGCGAGCCGCCCGCGGACCTTGCCGTGCTGACCGAGCTGCGCGACGCGGGTGCCGACGCCATCGGGATCCACGTCGAATCCCTCGACGACGACGTACGCCGCCGCTGGATGCCTGGCAAGGCGACCGTGCCGATGGCGCAGTACCGCGAAGCGTGGCGAGAGGCGGTACGAGTGTTCGGCCGCAATCAGGTTTCGACGTATCTGCTCGTCGGACTCGGCGAGGATCCCGAGGAGTTGATCAGCGGCGCAAGGGAACTCATCGACATGGGCGTCTATCCCTTCGTCGTGCCGTTCCGTCCGCACTCAGGGACGCTGGCCGTCGAGGTCGACAAGGCTGGAGCTCCGGATTCCGCGACCGTCGAGAAGGTGTCCCGCGAGGTTGCGGCGTCACTGCGAATGGCGGGCATGGCGGGTGCCGATCAAAAGGCGGGTTGCGCAGCCTGTGGTGCCTGCGGCGTCCTGCAGAGCGTGGGCGGGTGAGTGCGATGGAGACCTTGTCGATCCTCGCGGGCACTCGCGCGCACGTCGTCCCTGCATCGGGTGTCCTCATCCGTCGAGCGGAGAGTGCCACTGACTTCGCTGCATACCGCAGGCTGCGGCACGACGCTTTCGTCGTCGACCAGCACCTCTTCGCCAACAGTGATGCCGACGACGTCGACGACGATTCGCGCACCGTCGTCCTCCTCGCCACGGCAACGGATGGCGCAGTGCTGGGCGGCGTGCGTCTGGCGCCGAGATGCGATCCCGACATCGGTTGGTGGGCGGGCAGTCGGCTCGTCGTCGGTCGCCGGTCCTCGGGTGTTGGCCCAGCCCTGGTCCGGGCAGCGTGTGCCCACGCCGAGGGTGCGGGCGTGCTGCGCTTCGACGCCGCAGTGCAGCGGCGGTACGCGCCCATGTTCGACTCCCTCGGGTGGGAAGACCACGGCGACGTGCTCCTTGCGGGACAGCCTCACGCCGCGATGCGCTGGCCGTTGCATCGGATGCAGCGACTCGCCGACTCGACCAAGTCCTTCCTCGGTGACGTGCTTGCACCGCTGCGGGCGCAGCCGGGCGGACTCGGACCCGCTGGATTCGTCGGCGACGACGGTGTGCCCCTGCCAGACAGCGACGTCGTCGCCGCATGTGACGCGATCATCCCGTCGATGGTGGAGCGTGATCCGGAGTGGGCGGGGTGGTGTTCGGTTCTGGTCAACGTCAACGACCTCACCGCGATGGGTGCCACACCGACGGGTCTGCTCGACGCCGTCGGCGCACCCACGAGGTCGCTGCTGACCCGGATCGTCCGCGGCATCGCGAAGGGCTCGCAGGCGTGGAGGGTACCGGTACTTGGCGGCCACACGCAGGTCGGCGTACCCGCCTCGCTCGCCGTCACCGCATTCGGGCGTACCTCTGCGCCGATCCGGGCAGGCGGCGGATCCGTGGGCGACCAAGTGCGCCTGACGGCTGACGTGACCGGCACATGGCGGACCGGTCAGCATGGCAGGCAATGGGATTCGAGCAGCGGGCGCAGTAGCGCAGATCTTGCGGAGCTCTCGACCCTGGTGGCTCGGATGGGGCCTCTTGCCGCGAAGGACGTCAGCATGGCGGGCGTCGTCGGGACCGTCGGTATGCTGGCGGAGGCAGGTGGAACCGGCGCCGAACTAGAGGTCGCCCGCATACCGCGGCCCGTCAAGGCCGACATGGGTGACTGGCTGACATGCTTCCCCGGCTATGCCATGCTCACAGCCGACAGGCCCGACGCCGCGACACCGCTGACGCCCGACGGCGTGGTGAGCGACGTGTGTGGCCGGCTGACGGCCGAGCGCGGTGTCCGGCTGCGATGGCCGGACGGTGTCACGACCACCGCCGTCGCCGAGCAGGTCACCGGTCTGGGCAGGGCGTGAGTTGGTTTCGGAGCGGAGCGACCGGGATATGAGTTCGGAGGGTAGGGGCGGAGCGACCGGGTTATGACAGACGTGACGATCGGCGCTGTCGCGGCACACTTCGGCCGCGACGTGGACCGCGGCGTCAGCAAGGTCGTCGGGATCATCGACGCGGCCTCCCGCGATGGCGTCGAATTGCTGGTCTTCCCCGACGCGTGCCTCGGCGGTTACATCGGTGACCTTCGCTCGCCGGATCCTGACGACCCGCCGCCAGCGCTGGATCCAGACGGGCCAGAGATCGCGGCCGTGATCGCCGCGGCGGGCCCGATGACGGTGTGCGTCGGCTACGCAGAGGAAGCCATCGGCGGTCGATACAACGCGGCGATCTGCGTCTCGGGCGACGGGGTGCTCGGGCACCACCGCAAGGTGCACCAGCCGCTGGGCGAGTCGCTGGCGTACCTGGCCGGCGACGCGTTCACCGCGTTCGACACGCCCGTCGGCCGCCTTGGCATGCTGATCGACTACGACAAGACGTTCCCCGAGTCGGCGAGGGCGTTGGCACTCGATGGCGCGCAGATCATCGCGGCGCTTTCGGCGTGGCCGGCCAGCGTCACCGACCGAGCGTCGCGGCTTCCCGCCGACCGGCAATCCCGGCTGTTCGACCTCTACGACTGCGCCCGCGCCGCCGAGAATCAGGTAGTGGTCGTGTCGTCCAACCAGACCGGGATCATGGGCTCGCTGCGGTTCCTCGGCCAGGCGAAGGTCGTCGGGCCTGGTGGCGACATCCTGGTCAACACCGGGTCGAAGGGTGGGCTGGCCAAGATCGCCGTCGACGTCGACGCCGAGATCACCCGCGCCCGAAAGGTGTTGAACCACCTCGCCGAACGCCGCGTCGACGTATACGACACCCGGGCCAGGAGCTGACGGTGCGCGTCGCACTGCTCACGTATTCGACGAAGCCGCGGGGCGGAGTCGTGCACACGTTGAATCTCGCAGAGGCACTTGTCGATTCGGGTGTCGATGTCACCGTGTGGTCGCTGGCGCGTCAAGGCGACCGCGGGTTCTTCCGTGCGGTCGATCCCCGAGTTCACACCTCGCTCGTCGACTATCCCGAACTCGCCGACGAATCGGTGACCGACCGCATCGTGCGGTCGATCGCGTTGCTGCGCGGCGCTTTCACTCCAGGCGAATATGACGTGGTGCACGCCCAGGACTGCATCAGTGCGAATGCCGTCGGCACCTGCATCCGCACCATCCACCACCTCGACGACTTCACCACGCCCGTACTTGCGGAGTGCCACGAGAAGGCCATCGTGGAGCCGTACGCGCACATCTGCGTATCCGAGGCCGTCGCCGCAGAGGTCCGCACCGGGTGGGGGTTGTTGCCAACCGTGATTCCGAACGGCGTTCTTGCCCAACGGTTCATCGATGCGGCGTCCAACGATGCCTCGGCTGCGGCGCTTCGCGAGGCTTGGCGGTGGCGGTTCGGGCGCTACGTGCTTGCGGTTGGCGGTATCGAGCCCCGCAAGGGCGCCATCGATCTGGTCGAGGCCTACTACCTTCTACGGCAACGTGTTCCGGACGTTCGACTGGTGATCGCAGGCGGCGAGACCCTGTTCGACTATCGCGACTACCGCGCCGCGTTCGAGCGGCGCTGCTCCGAGCTCGGCGTCCGGCCGCTGATCCTCGGCGCGGTGAACGATGCGCATCTCCCCAGCCTCGTCGCCGCGTCGTCGGCGTTCGCCTTCCCGTCGACCAAGGAGGGGTTCGGGCTCGCCGCAATGGAGGCCCTCGCCGCAGGGCGTCCCGTCGTGACGCGTGACCTTCCCGTACTTCGCGAGGTATTCGGCAAGACGGTCCGGTATGCCTGCACGCCAACGGAATTCGCCGACGAGCTGATCGATTCGCTCGAAGGTGTCAGCGATCCCGCGCCTGGCCGCGCTCTCGCGACGTCGCTCACGTGGGAGCAGGCTGCGCGGCGTCACGTCGAGTTCTACGAAAGCCATCCGAGGCCATGAAGGTCGCTGCGGTCCACGTCGCGAAGGGAACGCGCCTGCCCGTGCGATCGGTCGAGTCCGTCGTTGCCGAGGAAGGCAAGGGCCTCGTCGGCGATCGCTATCACGGCAGCAAGCACCGGCACGTGAGCATTCAGTCGCAGGATCAGTTGGACGACGCTGCAAGGAAACTCGGGCACGAATTCGACGGTGGGTTGACGCGTCGCAACGTCACCGTCGACACCGGAGTGATCCCGACCAAGCCGGGCACGCGGCTCAGTATCGGCGACGTCGAGCTTGAGGTGGTGCGATTGTTGGCGCCATGTAGGCTGCTCGACGACGACATCGGCCCCGGCGCCATGAAGGCGTTGAGCGGACTGGGCGGGTCGGTGTGCCGGCTCCTCGGATCGGGCACGATCTACGTCGGCGACGAGGTCGTGATCGACTGAGCTTCTACCTGACGAATTCCAGCGAAAGCTCCCACAGCCGTTCGGCGTTGGTCGGATCCAAGGCATAGGGCGCGACGCCGCCGGTGCCGGGTCCGCCGCGACGGTCAACGAGCCTGGCCTGGTTGCAATTCTCGAAGTAGCGACCGCCGACGCCGTCCAGCAGCGGTGACGCCGCCAACAGCGTAGAGGTCGCGGCGCCCTGCTCGACAGTCTTGAAGTCCGTGCCTCCAGCCCGGAACGCCTCCAGCGCCTGTTCGGCATACTCCTTCGGGAGGTGCCGCTGAAGCGGGGTGGCGATACCGCCTGGCATCAGGGCGTTGGCGTAGATGCCCTCGCTCGACCAGCGCCTGGTGGCCTCGACGGCGAACAGGACGTTCGCCGTCTTGGATTGGCCGTAGGCGCCGAACGGGTCGTAGTCGCGGAAGGCGTAGTCGATGTCGTCGAAGATCACCGGTGACCGCAGGTGCCCGCCGGAACTGACCGAGACGATCCTCGCCCCTCCAGCCGCGGCCAACGCGTCGTGCAGGCCGAGGGCGAGCGCGAAGTGGCCGAGGTGATTGGTGGCGAATTGCATTTCGTGTCCACTGCTGGACAGCGTCAGTTCCTGGATCGCCATCACGCCCGCATTGTTGACGAGTACGTGCAGTGGGTCCTGCCATGCCGCGACGAAGGATTCGACGCTGGCGAGGTCGCTCAAGTCGAGCGGCTTCACGTCGACCGCACCGGCGATGTCGCGTGCGACCCGATCACCGGCTTCGACGTCGCGCACGGCGAGCGTGACGCGAGCGCCGGCGTCGGCGAGCGCCCTGGCCGTCTCGACGCCGATGCCTGACGAGGCGCCAGTGACGATCGCCCGCTTGCCGGTCAGGTCGACGCCGTCGATGACCTCCGCAGCCGTCGAGTCGAATCCGAAGGGAGTGGTGATCAGGTCGTCGCTCACGACTCCAGTCAACACCGTCGGCGCGCGCGCGGATTCCCGGTTAGTGCTTGCGAGCCTCAAGCGCCTACGGGGTCGAGCGCGGAGGCCGCCGACTCGTGCCTGCGCTGGCGCTCCATCACCGCGAAATAGAACGCGAATCCGAAGGCGCAGCTGGTGAACAGGCTGGACACGAAGAAGAGCCATGGCCGACGAATGCCGCGGCGGTAGCCGTCGACGATGGTGAACAGCGGCAACAGGATGACGTTGACGATCGTGTAGTCCTGGCTCGCCGACGCCGCGGCGGGGTTGGCGTACCCGAGCGCGATGAACTGCTGCCAACTGCCGGGGCCCCAAATGGGATTTCCCCCTGCGACGGCGTATTGGTCGACGAACTGGTGATTGAAGTAATAGCCGAGTGCAATCGACGCGACGCCGACGACGTAGTAGACGACCTCGAGTGGTGAGAAGGCAGCGCCGCCCGCGGGCCGCGCGAAGACCGCGGGATTGGCCCTGACGATCCACACGATGACGAGGACGCCGAGGATGGCGTGAACGATGAGCGAGACCATGAACTCAGTATGGAACGCCAGGCTCAATGTTTTGTCAGTTTTGCCATTTCGAGGGCCCGGCTATTTCGAGGCCCCGGCTGTTTAAAGGCCGTCAATCTTCACCGACTGTTCCTTCTGCTGGCCCATGAGCGTGGTGTAGGCCTCCAGGACGACGTCGCCTTGTTCGTCGGTGCAGACGTTACGCGTCACGACGATGTCAGCGCCGAACCGCTCGTCCACCGAGTGGATCTCTAGCCGTGCCCACAGCTTGTCGCCAGCTTGGATCGGCTTGTGATAGACGAACTTCTGGTCAACCTGGACGATGTTCATCGTTTCGATGCCGACGTCGACGGCGCGGAAGAAATCCTGCTGGACGAGCAGTGCGAACACCGAGGTAAACGTCAGTGGCGCCACGATTCCAGGGTGGCCCATCTTGGCCGCGGGTTTCTCGTCGTAGGTCTCGGGGTCCACCGCCTTGACGGCGTTGGCGTACTCGCGAATCTTCTCGCGGCCGACCACGAAGTAGTCCGGATATATGTGCGTCATCCCGCGGATGTCGGTTTTCAATGCCATGTGTCACCAACTCGAGGGAAGTGGACGGGGTCTTGGTCAACGACCTTCACGACAATCCATTCAAGCAAATGAACGGCCGCAGCTCACCTCGAGGAGCGCCAAGAGCGCGATGACCTGGTGTGATTCGTGACTCATGGGAATGGGTCAGCGCAACCGAAGTCCGCGGGGAGTGCGGGAGAAACCGTTGCCCGTGAGAGCCTCGTGCACGACCGAGCGGCCGGCGTCGGCCTCGGGATCGAGAACCGAGGTTCCGTTGACTCGCTCCACTAGCAGCGACTGCAGCCGCCGCCCCGCGACCAGCTCGGTGAGGGCTGCGGCGGCAGCGTGATTGGCTTCGGCGTCGTCGGAGTAGGCGAGCAGTGACCGTCCGCCACGTTCCAGGAACCAGACGAGTTCGCCGTCGACGAGTACGACGAGCGCGCCGGCCTTTCGACCCGGCCGATGCGCGCCATCGGTGGGCCATGGCAGCGCGGCGCCGTAGGGGTTGGCGGGGTCGGCTGCGGCGAGTACGACAGCCTGATAGTCACGTCGCTCTTGGTCAACGCCGTCGAGGTAGGTTCGCAGCCGGTCGACGGTCGACGCCATTGCGAACTGAGCACCGCCGAGGGACTCGACGAAGTAGCCACGTTGGCAGCGGCCCGCGTCCTCGAACGCGCGCAGCACCTTGTACAGCATGGCGAAACCGCCGGAAACGCCGTCGGCTACACCCTTGGTCAGCACGCCGTATCGGTTGAGCAGAAGTTCCGCTTGAAAGTGAGCACGGATCGTCGAATCGGGTTCCGCAGCAGGAAGTACCGACCACCGACCGGCGACCGTCGAGTCGGCGTTTCGGGTCTGTGCATGCGCGACGCTATATCGACTGAGCCGCGGCGGACGTTGGCGTTGCCGATGCGCACCCCCGCGCCGACCAGACCCGGCCAGCGTCGCGCGAATGGGCGCGAACGTGTCACCCGACACCCAGCCGGCCCAAATCAGCTCCCAGAGAGCCTGTTTGAATCGTTCGCCGTCGGCGGGCCCGTCGCCCGCGAGCTGCCGGAAGAAGTAGGCGCCACCGTTCCCGAGGGTGTCCATGATGCTGCGGTGGGCCTCGGTGAACTCGATCTCCGTCGGGGCGGTCAGCGTCAGTGGAGCCGTGTCGGCGACGTGGAACATGACCCACCCGTCGCCGCTGCCGATCTGCCCCGCGCCCGACCACGTCACCTCGCCCGCGGCCAACAGTTCGTCGAGCATGGCCGGTTGATAGTCGCGGACCCTTTGCCCAAACACCAGCGGCTCGACCGCCGATGCCGGAATCGGCACGCCCGCTATGTGATCGATGGCGGTGGCGAGTGCGTCGATCCCCGAGCTTCGCGTGGCGCCGACCCCTTGCCACGCAGGGAGGAACCGCGCGTATGCGGCCGTGCTGACCGGTTCGACCTGCGCTCTCAGCGCTGCCAGCGACCTTCGGCGCAGAATCTTGAGAACGTTTGCATCGCACCACTGTTCGGCGTCGACCGAGAACTCCCCGCGCACGAGCTTGCCGTCGACCGCCATGCGTCCAAGGACGTCCGCGGCGACCCGAAGACCTAGCCCGAAGCGGCCTGCCACCTCGGCTGCGGTGAACGGGGCGTGCGTGCGGGCGTACCGGCCGAACAGTTCGCCGAGCGGATCGGCGACGGGCGCGGTGAAGCTGTTCGGCACGCCGACGGGCACCGCGATGCCCACGCCGTCGCGCAGCAACCCGAGGTCCTCGATCGCGACCCACCACGTCCGGCCCGCGAACGACACCGTCAGCGCCCGCCTCGCGCCGCGCAGCCCCTCTAGCCACGCGCCCACGTCGGCAGCAGTGGACCGTTGCGCGATCTCGTCCTCGGTGAGTGGCCCGAGCAGTCGCAGAAGGTCGGCCACCGCCTCGGCGTCGCGAGCGGCCCGGTCTGGCGAAAGGTGCTGCAGCTGTTGCCCAGTGGACTCGATGACCGCAGCGTCGAGCAGCTCCCGCAGTTCGACGCGTCCCAGCAGCTCGGCCAGGAGCGTGCTGTCGAGCGACAGTGCGGCCGCTCTGCGCTCAGCGAGCGGGCTGTCGCCTTCGTACATGAACGCGCCGACGTAGCCAAACAGCAGCGACGCCGCGAACGGCGAAGGCGTGGCCGTCTCCACCTCGAGTATCCGGATGCGCCGCTGCGCAACGCGATTCATCAGCTCACGCAACGTCGGCACGTCGTAGACGTCTTGAAGACACTCGCGCACCGTCTCGAGCACGATGGGGAAGTCCGGATACTTGCGCGCCACGTCGAGCAGTTGTGCGGCGCGTTGCCGTTGGTGCCACAGCGGCGAGCGCTTGCCGGGGTGCCTGCGGGGTAGAAGCAGCGCGCGGGCCGCGCACTCCCTGAACCGCGATGCGAACAACGCCGATCCGCCGACTTCGTCGGTGACGATGGGGTCGATCTCGTCGGCGTCGAACACGAACAGCTCCGCGCCGGGCGGGGCCTCGTCGGTGTCTGGCAGTCGCACGATGATGCCGTCGTCGGAGGCCGTTGGCTTCTCGTCGATGCCGTAGCGCTCGCGAAGGCGTCTGGCGACCGCAAGCGCCAGCGGCCCGTGCACCCGAAGGCCGAAGGGTGAGTGCAGGATCACCCGCCAGTCGCCGAGTTCGTCGCGGAACCTCTCGACGATGAACGTCGTGTCCGTTGGGACGGTGCCCGTGGACTCCCGCTGCTCGTCTAGTAGTTGCCACAGATTGTTCGTCGCGAATTCGTTGAAACCCATTGTGCGGCAGTGCTCGTCGAATGCATCACGGGTCATGCCGGACAGGCGGCCGGTGAACTGACCGATCGCCTCGCCGAGTTCGGCGGGGCGACCGACGCCGTCGCCGCGCCAGAACGGCAGGCGGGCGGGTTGGCCGGGCGCCGGAACGACGAGCACTCTGTCGTGAGTGATCTCGGTGATCCGCCAGCTCGTCGCTCCCAGGGAGATGACGTCACCCGGCCTGGACTCGTAGACCATTTCTTCGTCGAGTTCGCCGACCCTGGAAGGCTTCTCGGAGTCGGCGTTCGTCGCAAGGTACACGGTGAACAAGCCACGGTCCGGGATGGCGCCGCCGGACGTGACGGCGAGTCGTTGTGCGCCGGGGCGGGCGGTGAGGGTGCCCGCGTCGCGGTCGTACACCAACCGCGGCCGAAGTTCGGCGAACTCCGTGGACGGGTACTTGCCGCTCAGAAGGTCCAGCGTCGCTTCGAAGGCGCTGCGCGGCAACGTCGCGAAGGGGGCACTGCGTCGCACGGAGTCGAACCAGTGGTCGGCGTCCAGTGGCTCCAGCGCCGAGGCGGCAACGGTGTGCTGGGCGAGAACGTCGAGCGGGTTGGCGGGCACGCGCATGGTCTCGATGTCGCCGCTGAGCATGCGCTGCACCGTGACGGCGCAGTCGATGAGGTCGGTGCGGTGCTTCGGCAACAGCACGCCCTCGCTGATCTCGCCAACCTGATGCCCGGCGCGGCCGATGCGTTGCAGGCCGCTGGCCACCGATGGCGGCGCCTCCACCTGGATGACGAGGTCGACCGCGCCCATGTCGATGCCGAGCTCGAGGCTGGACGTCGCGACGACGGCCTTGAGTCGCCCACTCTTGAGATCGTCCTCGACGATCGCGCGCTGTTCCTTGCTGACGGAGCCGTGGTGCGCCTTCGCGAGCAGTGGCGCCGCGCCGTAGCTCAGACCACTGGCCATGACCTGTGCGGGCGCGCCGCCACCGACCATGGGATTTGGCTCGGAAGACAGTTCGACCCCGATGCGTTCGGCGTGAATCTCGTTGAGCCGTGAGGTAAGTCGCTCGGCGAGGCGCCTGGAGTTGGCGAACACGATCGAGCTGCGGTGAGACTCGATGAGGTCGACGATGCGCTCTTCTACGTCGGGCCAGACGGTGTTGTTCTCCAGGTTGGCCATGTCGGGGACGGCGACCTCGACGGAAAGGTCGAAGGTCTTGGCGGCTGGCGGCGCGACGATCGTGGTGGCGGCCGCCCCTGCGAGGAACCGGGCGACCTCCTCTGGTGGTCGGACGGTCGCCGAGAGGCCGATGCGCTGCGCTGGCTTCTCCAACAGCTGATCCAACCGCTCCAGGGACAGCGCAAGGTGCGCGCCGCGTTTGGTGGCGGCGACGGCGTGCACCTCGTCGACGATCACGGTACGTACGTCTGCGAGCGTGTCCCGAGCTGCAGACGTCAGCATCAGGAACAGCGACTCCGGCGTCGTGATGAGGATGTCGGGCGGCTTGCTGATCAATGCTCGGCGGGTCGCGGGCGGCGTGTCGCCCGAGCGGACGCCCACCGTGATGTTCGGCGTCGGCATTCCGAGTCGCTCGGCGATGCGGGTGATGCCGGTGAGCGGGGTGCTGAGGTTGCGCTCGACGTCGACGGCCAGCGCCTTGAGTGGAGATATGTACAGCACGCGGGTACCTGCACCGGCGGGGCGAGGTTCGGCGCTGGCGAGTTGATCGATTGCCCAGAGGAAGGCGGCGAGAGTCTTACCCGAGCCGGTCGGGGCGATGACGAGTGTGTGGTGACCTGCGGCGATGGCTGCCCACGCTTCGGCCTGAGCGGAGGTCGGCGCAGGAAAGGTCCCGCTGAACCACTCGCGCGTCAGGTCACTGAAGCGGGCGAGCGGATCTGTGGGATCGGCGGACTTACGGGCCACTCAGCCATAGTGCCCGCACCCACCGACAAGCCCGCGCGCGCATTCTGCGATTTAAGCGCGGCAGTGGCGCTGACAACGACAAACCTGCCAAACAGCTGAGAGCGGGTTCAGGTGGCAGGCAGTTGGAGCACCTGCCTGCTGCCAGCGACCTAACACGTTGCCTGCACCGTCCACCGCCATCGCGCTGGGGACTGCAGACTGTCGACCGGGAATGCCATCATCAATGTCGGACCCTGCGGCCGATGCCAGCACCCGCTCGTTGTTGTTGTCGGCGATTTAGAGTGCCTGCGCCGTCCACCGCTACCCCGAACGGGTAATTGAGGTCGGTGAATGGCAACACGGTCGCCGATAGCGCCCGAACGGTCGTTCCTTCGCCCCACCTCCTAGCCAGTAATCCGACTGGCACCCCTAGGACAAAGCCGCAGTCAGAGGACAGGAAGCTTGAGCACCCGGCCCGAGTCGTTGAACCTATCGGCGACGTAGACGTTTCCTGCGCGGTCGACGGCAACGCCCTGCGGGAGGTTTAGGCCGGCGAACGGCAGGACGACCTGTCTGTTGGATCCGGGTGCCAACCCGATCACTCGATTGTTCGAGTAGTCGGTGATGTACACGATGCCTACGGCGTCGACACCAATACCGTAGGGATGACTCAACCCGGTGAACGGCAGCGTGATCTGCGTGGCAAAGCGTCCGCCCAACGCGACCACGCGATCGTTGTCGAAGTCCGTGACGTAGATCGCGCCGAAGTCGTCCACCGCGATTCCCGCCGGATAGCGGAGGTCTGTGAACGGGAGTGTGGTATGCGTCGTGGAACCGGCAGCTAGGGCCAGCACCCGATCCTTCGTGATGTCGGTGACGTGGACAGTGCCGTAGTGACTGACGTCCAACCCCTTCGGCCCACCGAGGTCGGTGAACGGAACGGTGCGCTGGGTACTCGTTCCCACGCTTAACGCCACTACCCGATGGTTGTGCAGATCGCTGACGTACACGACGCTGCCTGCATCGTCGACGGCAATTCCGCAGGGGCGTTTGAGGCGATCGAAAGGCAGAGTGGTCGGTGCGGCCGACCCCGCAGTCAACGCGAGCACGCGATTGTTGCCCCAGTCGGCGACGTAGACCGTTCCGGAGCCGTCGGCCGCCAACGCGCACGAACTGCTGAGGCTGGCGAACGGCAGAGTCTCTTGTTGGCGGAAGTTGGGAATGTGCGGGCTGGGTGGAAGAGCAGGTCTGCGTGGCTCGGGAGGCCGCGGTTGCAAGCGGTGTTGGGTCGGTGCACTTGGCGATGGAATTGGCGCGAGCCGGGTGGGTCGCGAGGAGGATTCGCTTTGGGGCGGAACAATGGCGGTGAGTGCTGCGCGAGCGGCGGCGGCGAGCTCCTTCGTGGTGGCATAGCGATTGTCGGGGTCCTTGGCCAGCCCGGCGGCGATTACGTCGTCGAAGGCCATTGGCACACTGGCGTTCTGGGCGGACGGACGCGGCGGTGGCCGTGTCAGGTGCCCAGCGATGATCTGTTCCAAGCTACCGCCTGGGTAGGGCGTCGCGCCGGTCAGGCATTGATGTAACACGCATGTCAGTGCGTAGACGTCGGTGCGTGCGTCAATGGCGTTGGTGGAGAATCGTTCCGGCGCCATGTACGCCCATGTGCCGATAGTCGTTCCCGTGTTGGTGAGTCCGGTGTCGGAGGCTGCGCGGGCAATGCCGAAGTCGATCAAGTACGCGATGTCGTCCTCGTCGAGCAGGATGTTGGAGGGCTTTACGTCGCGGTGGATCAGCCCTGTGCGATGTGCGGAATTCAAGGCCTTCGCGATTTGGTCGACGATGTCCACCACTCTTGCGGGATCCATTGGCCCGGAACCCAATTCCTCCTGGAGATCGTGGCCCTCGATGAGTCGCATGTCGACGAAGAGCCGTCCGTCGATCTCGCCGTAGTCGTGGATCGGGACGACGTGGGCGTTGCTCAGTTTCGCCGCAGCGTGTGCCTCGCGTCGGAACCGTTCTGCGAACGTCGGGTCCTGAGCGAAGTGTGGCGGCAACACCTTGACGGCGACGACGCGGTCGGTGCCGGTGTCGTAGGCACGCCAGACTTCGCCCATGCCGCCGCGGCCCAGTAGTTCGACTAGGCGGTAGCGCCCGAACGGCGTGCCGTCCACCCCCACCTCCTAGCCAGCAATCCGACTGCCAACGATAGGGCAACGGCGCGAAGATCACTCCAGACCGGGAATGTCAGGCATGCGCGCGATTGCGTCGAGCAGGCTGTGTGCGCACGAATCGGCGACGTGGCCTGCGTCGATCGAGGGATCGATGATGCGTTGCCTGCACATCTCGAAGGTGAACGCGAGCCAGCCGTAGACGAGGACGCGCAGGTCGCGTTCGACTTTCGAGTCGAGCGGTTCGCCAATCGCCTCGGTGAACCGCTCGATGATTCGGTTGGCCTGGCGGTCGTTGTCCATGTCATCGATGCCGCGCAGAACCGGATCGGTGCGGCCCATGCCGACGTAGGCCGCCCACGCCCCGTGTGGATGCTCGTCGTCGTACTGCAAATAGGCGAGCACGCCCGCCCGCAACTGCTCGAACAGGTTGAGTCCCGGCTGCGGCGGGGTGTTCGTCGCCTCGAACAACAGCTCGCTCTCGTTGCGCACGACCGCAGCGAAGAAGGCCCGCTTGTCCGGAAAGTAGTGATACATCAGCGCGCGCGAGACGCCTGCTCGCTCGGCGATCTCGTCGATGCGCACCTCGTCGTAGGGTCGCTGGCCGAAGACCTCGGCCCCCAACGTCAGGAGTTCGGTGCGACGTTCTTCGGGGGAGAGGCGTCGGCGGTCGGCCATGGAACGACTGTATTACTCGACACGTGTAGGACAAGCTGCTGGGCCTTGATCACGGCTGCGGCTGCGTGCCTTCCACTTCGTTGCGGCCGAGCGTGTCGACGAACCGGGGTCCAGACCTTTGCAGCTCGTCGCGGTAGCCAGCGGCCCACTCGCCGAACGGATGATGAGCCAGGTATTCGTTGCGGAACCGGTCATCCTCGGAGACCTCGGTGGCACAGAACGAGGGGATCGTCAGATCCACCACGGGCGTGCTGCGCTCGACCTCCGCCAGCAGCAGCGGAGCGTTGCGGCCCAGGAATTGATCGACGATCCAGCCATCCTCGCCCAGCCAGGCCGAGTAGCGAAGCTTGATGACGACGTGTTCGGCACGAGAGACGATTTGACCGGCGACGATCGGGTCGAGTTCGCGTTCGGCTTCGTAGCGGGTCCCACCGGCGGCCGGTCCCTTCGCGGTCATCGTTCCGATCGCGTCGGCGTTCACGAGGCGCATCGCCTCGACGAGATCGGCGGGCGACACGTTCAACTCGACGGGCGCGGGGCCCTGCAGCCGGACGCGGACCGCGTAGCCATCGGCGGCGAACAGGTAGGCCTGCACGATCAACTCGGGCCGCGGATCGAGCGCAGTGACCGCGGGCAGCTCGCGAACGTAGAACTTCCGCTCGAACTCGAAATCACCGAAGTTTGACTCAGACACAACTCGACGTTAGCTCCTTGCCGCCTCAATGGTTCGCAGGCGACGCCGTCTTTGCGCAGCGGTCGCGGTGACGCAGACGTCGCAGACATTCGTGCAGTGTTCCTGGGAGGCGCTAGGCATCTACCGCGGTGATCGACGTGGTGCACGTGTTTCGGGAGGAGTTACGCCACTGGCGGGAAGGCCTCCGAGCGGGGAGACGGGCTCTAAGTCGGTCGCCAGTGCGATAGTGACGTCGAGTGTAGAGCGGCCCGACTCCACATATTTCGATGTGCGGTAAGCACTCTCGATCAGGCTGACATAGAAGGAGGCCTCATCGAGGAATAGGGACTCGCGTAACGGTGGAACGATCTGCCCGACGATCGACGACCGCTGCGCAGCACACGCGTAGTCATCGACGGTGAGATCGTCCAGAAACACGTTGACCGGACCGAGTGCCCTCTGCATCGACTTCCCCTTCCGTTGTCGTGCAATCAACTTAGACGCATCGGGACTAGCGCAGATACGTCCGCAGCCGATCGACATCGGCGGGCCGGATGCCAACGGCATCGAGGTAGCTCGGCACGGAACCGAATTCCTTATCGATGACCTCGTGGGCAGCATGTAGGTATACCTCGCGCACGCCGAGCACCTCGTCTGCCAGGTGGGCCTCGGCGAACGTGACGATTTCATCCGTCGGCCTGTCCTCGCCGCGGTCACGGAGCGATTCGAGAATGCTCTCGCGCAGCGACGGGACGGCGTCGTTGCTGCGGAGGAAGTCGTCCATGATGACGTCGCGGCCGACGCCAGCTGCTTCCAGCACGATCGCGACGGTGAAGCCCGTACGGTCCTTGCCTGCGAAGCAGTGCGCAAGGACGGGGCGTTGCTGAGCCAGCAGCGAAAGGACCTGCCGCACTGCGGCTTGCGCTCCGCTCATCGTCGGATACTTCGCATACTCCTCGGTCATGAACCTGGCCGCCGCCACCGCGACGTCCTCGGAAGCGTCCATTCGCTGGGCAAGCATCTGTTCGAACCCCTGCTCGTGAGGGGCTTGTGCGCCGACTTCCCTGAACGGCAATCGATGTATTACGACGTTGTCCGGCACTAGGCCTTGTCCGCGCCGCTCGACTTCGCGGTCGGATCGGAGGTCGGCGACGTCGGCGATGCCGAAGCCGAGAAGTGCCGCGCGACCGGCGTCGTCGAGTGCGCTCAGCTCGCTGGCCCGAAAGAACCTGCCTGGATGGATCCCCGTTTCCTCGGCGATGTCGCGAAAGTTCCACGCACCAGAAAGGGCGTTGGCGCTCGTGACCACTAGCCGTTGCCCACGATCAACATTGCGGACCTCTCGTAGGTTCGTACGTCCACGCCAGCCACGTTTTCCTTCCGGTCGAGCCCCTGGGCTAGCTCCATTGGAGCCGATTGCACGCTATCGGAGCACCTCGCTATTTGGCTCACCGGGTGTGCTGCAACAAGAGTCACGCCGCTCGTTGACCTGCCTGTACAGCGCTGCAGCCTGGAGACGGGCCGCCACCTCGCACCGTCTCGCACGATTTGCCCCGCGTCGAGCAGCGGCCCTTCGTTCCCGTCCCACGTGGGCCTTGCGGACTCGTGGTCATCGCGCGGGGTTCGAAGAATCTCTGCGGCTGGTTGTTTCGCCATCCGTTTGAGCAGTGGCAAGGCGACACGTCCCCCCGGCGTGCAGAACGGCGGCGGCGCCTTCTTCTGCCCAGGAATCAAGGATTTCTTACTAGAGTTGGCAGCCGCTTCTGTGAGACTGCACGCGACAGCATCGCGGCGAGCCTGGATCCCTTGCCGACAAGGGCTTGTGGCTTGCCCTTGGCCAGTGCATCGTAGCCACCGCGTGCAACCTCGGCGGGCGAACCGGCTTTGTTCTTCTCGAACATGTTGTGCAGCATGGACTTTCCCTTGAATTCGTCGATCCCGCCGGTCTTGGCGAACTTCGTCTGGGTTGCGCCAGGAGTCAGGCAGGTAACGGTGACGCCGAAGGGCTTGAGTTCGGCCGCGAGCGCGTAAGTAAATGTGTTGACGTAAGACTTGCTGCCGCAATAGGACGCCATGCGCGTCGACGGCACCATGCCCGCCGTGGAGCCGACGTTGAGAATGGCACCGCTGCCGCGCTTCTTCATCTCGCGGCCGAACAGCATCGAGGTCATCGTCAGTGTGATCACGTTGAGCTCCAGCATGTTCGCCACCCGCTCGGGGGAGAGATCGACCGAATCGCCGAAGCAGGCGAAGCCCGCATTGTTGATCAGCGTGTCGGGGATCCAGTCGTGCTCCCGGCACCACTGCAGCAGCGTCTCGGCCGCATCTGGCCTGGCGAGGTCCATCTGTAGCGCGTCCAACCGGTCGGCGTAGAGCAGGAAGTCTCTGGTGAGTTGATCGAGCTCGGACTGCAGCAGGCTCACCGCGAGGACCTGCGAGCCATCCAGGAGGAACAGCTTGGTGAACTCCTTGCCGATACCGGAGCCTGCGCCGGTGACGATGACCTTCTTCATCAGTGTTGTCCTCTACTTCGTGCCGTGGTCGTGCGGTTGCGGCGATGGAATATCCACGGCTGCTTCGGATTTAGACGCTCGCGGCATGTCGTTCGTACGGCAGGCGTAGAGGCCGACGCGGAGTAGCGAGGTTCGCGGCACCGGCGCCGTCAAAGAAGCCTGGAGTCTCCCGACCAATCGGACTGCGACACAGCAGTGTAATACCGACGGACTGCGTCGGCAATGTTCGACTGCCTCAGGTATTGCGCTCTACGGTCGATCGAGCGAAGGGCTTGTCGATCGTCAGAACGCGTGCACTGAGTTGAAACGGACGACGCGGGAACGGCGAATGCGTGAGCCGGGCATGGGAAGGGCCATGACCCAGCCATCGACGAATGTCTGCGTGAGCCAGCCCGTACGCTATTCGCCCCCAAAGGTTGGGCCGGTTACCACTTCGACGGCGTCGGCGAGCGGCGGGAGCCGCGGCGAAGCGCGCTCACCCAGCTAGTTAGGTGATATTTCCTGTATTCTGCGTACTCGCCTACACGCCGTCTGCTGCGACGGAAAGGAGCTCGCGTGGCTGGACGGCAATCGAACGGCCTAGCCCGCGTTCACGAACGCGTCCGACCCATGAAGATGTCGGATCAGGTTGCTGCTCAGATCCGTCGGATGATTGCACGCGGTGAGCTCGTCGACGGGGACTGGTTGCCGACCGAGGCTGAATTGATTGAACGATTCGGAGTGTCCCGCCCAACACTGCGTGAGGCGTTCCGTCTGCTCGAGGGGGACTCGCTCGTCACGATCCGACGTGGCCCGCCGGGTGGTGCCCGCGTCACGCCGCCAGGACCCGATGCAGTCGCAGACCTGTTCGGAATGATCTTGATGTTGTCTGGCACGACCATCGGCGACGTATGGGACGCACGTCTCACAATCGAACCGCCTGCCGTGCGCAAGTTGACAGAGTCGGCCACGAAGGACGTGCTCAAGGAGCTAGACGCCGCGCTGGAGGACGTGCGTTCCTTGGTTGAGGATCCCCGGGAGTTCGCCGGTGCGAGCGTACGGTTCCACGTCAAACTCGTCGAACTTTCGGGCAATCACACGTTGACTGCGGTGATTGGCATGCTGTCCGAGATCATCGATCGCGAGCTTGCGAAGTCATTGGCCGAGATCGGCGCCGACACCGACGAGGTGCGCCGAGCTGACCGTCGAGCCATGCGGAGTTATGAGAAGGTCGTCGGGTTGATCCGGGCGCGCGATGCCGACGGCGCCGAGCAGGCGTGGCGTGAGCACATGAAGGGCGTGCGCCGCTACGTCGCCAAGACGCAAAAGCAGGACCGCGTAATCGATTTGCTGTACTGACGCCGAGTCGCGCGTCAGATGAGTACGTCTCGCACTTTGGTCTCCTCGTGCCCGACGAGGAGTGCGCTACCCGAGTTCTCCATGTGTCTGCGCCAGTGCGCTTCGGCGGGTGCGCCTTCGCGCGCGGTGACCAGGTCGACCAGACGGCGGTAGGACTTCATCATCTTGTCGTACTGCTGTTTGGTGACCGTGTGGTCGCGAATAGCAGAGGTCGTATGACGTTCCGCGATCTCGTGAAGCATCCCGGCGATCATGGCGAGCGTCGCGTTCCCGGACAGCTCGACCATTCGGCGGTGCAAGTTGGCCGAGGCACTGGCAAGCCGTCCCTCGCCCCATGCCTCGGGTATCGCCTCCACGAGCTGGCGCAGCTCGTCATGCGCCGCCTCGGTTCCCTGTTCGGCGAGCAGCCGTGCCGCGAGGGGTTCGATACCACCGCGGGCGACCATGACGTCCGCGAGCGTCGCGCCGGACAGCTCGAGGAGCAGTCCGGCGGGCCGCGCCACGATCTCGGGCCCCGGCACCAACACTCGCGCGCCCGTTCGCGCTCCACGCCGGACCTCGACCAGGCCCTCGGACTCCAGGACGCGCACTGCCTCCCGCAGCGTGGGCCGACTGATCCGAAAATGCCCCATGAGATCCGTTTCGTGGGGCAAGTAATCGCCATCCGTCAAGCGACCGTCCACGATCATCCCGCGAAGCGTAGCGGCGACGAGTTCCGCTGTCTTGGGCGTCCGTACCGCCCGGGGCAGGGCGGTAGGCGTGATCATTGGAGACAACCCCTCGGCCCTAACCATGGGATGAACTCCTGTCCGTACACATGTTCAACTCAGTAAACCACCTGACGCGTGATGATGGCCGATCACCAACGAAGTTTACTAGGTGGAGGAACAGCGATACCGTGTCAAATTCCAACGGTCGCGGGAGGCGAAAGCATGCACAATCGTTGGCTCGTCGGCGGAATCCTGTTGGTTCTTGGTGTCTCGGGATGTTCCACGGCGCCGCCCCAGCGCTCTGCTGGGGTTCTTCCACCCGGCACGGCCACCGTTTCTCTCGAGGCGGGCGCGGCGACCAAGATCGACGCGGTGGACTGCTCGACGATGCGCGATTCGCTGACCCACATCGCGATCGGTACCCCGACGAAGGGCGTCGACACGTATCTCGCTACCACCGGCGGGCTGACTGCTTCTTCGGTCAGCTTCAACGATCTGGACGGCTTCACCGGAAGCTACTGGTCCGACGTCCAAGGCAAGGCTCAGGTCCGCGTCCAGAACAACGGCTACCTAATCGACGGCGTAGCGCGTGGTTACGACGAAACGCATCCCAGTGCTGCGATCGACAAGAGCTTTCAGATCAAGGTCTTCTGCTGATGTCCACCGCTAGCCGCTCGAGTGCAGCGGATCGTCGCGTCGCCGATGGTAGCGCCGAACGAGCGTCTGCACCATGGACATGATGGCAGGCAGTCCCGACACCAGCGCAATGGTCAGGACCACGAACTCCAAGTGGTCGTGCACGAATGGCACCCTGCTTCCAAGGAAGTAGCCGACGAGAGTCAACCCGGCACCCCACGCGACACCGCCGACGATGTCAAAGCCGAGGAATACCGGATAGCGCATGTATGAAACTCCCGCAAGCACGGGCGTGAACGTGCGGACGACGGGAACGAATCGCGCGAGGACGATCGTCTTGGGTCCGTGTTTTTCGAAGAAGGCGTGCGATTGCGTGACGTAGCGACGTTTGAAGAATCGCGAGTCTTCCTTGTCGAAGAGCGCCGGGCCGACGCGCCGGCCGATGAGATACGCGCACTGGTCACCGAGCACGGCCACGGCTGCGGCGCTCGGCGCGAGAATCCATACATTCACGGGCGGATTCGTCATCGACGCCAGGAAGCCGCCCGTGAAAAGCAACGTATCGCCGGGAAGCAGCGGGAAGAGCAATCCCGTCTCCACGAAGATGATCAGCAGAATTCCCGGTAGAACCGCCGAGGCGAACAGGCCGCCGTCGCCGAGCCAGTACATCGGATCCATGAAGCCGGATGCGGCCATCGTCGCAATGGTCACTTGCGTGGGCTCTCCTGTCGATTGTGCGACGCGCCTTGGTCTTTGAATGGCCTCGCCGCCTGGAGTCTACGTCGCCAATTGACACGCGAACCGTGCTGCGGGATGAACCTGAAGTGAATGCCTCGGCATCGACGGGCTTCTCGCCAAGAGTATAGATAATAAGTACTATCCTCATTGACATTGCAGTAGTCGGACGCCTACATTCGCCTTGGTAGAGCGGTTGAGAGTTGGACGTACCGCGACGGCCACGGAGGGAGTTGAATCATGCCGCTTCAGGACTACATGAAGTTGGTCTCGGTGGACGACCATGCGATCGAGCCGCCGGACGTATGGACCAAGCGGATGCCCGCCAAGTACGACCGTGCCCAGATCCCGCACGTCGAGGAGGTCGAGGTCGACTCGGCGCTCCTGCAACTAGGCGCGACGGCTCACGGCCGGGTCCAGTCTTGGGTCTACGCAGGCAAGCAGTATCCCCAGATTGGCTTGAACGCCGTCGCGGGCAAGGACCCCCGCACGTGGGACGTCGAGCCTGCGCGGTATGACGACATGCGACCTGGCTGCTATGACCCTGTCGAGCGGCTCAAGGACATGGACGAGGACGGGGTCTGGGCGCACCTGTGCTTTCCTAGCTTCGCGCGCTTCGCCGGCACTCGCTTTCTCGAGGGCGACGACCGTGAGATGGCACGCGATGCGGTCCGTGCGTGGAACGATTGGATGCTAGAGGAATGGTGCGGAACTGCGCCGGATCGGTACGTGCCGATCAACATCCTGCCGCTATGGGACGTGGACGCCTGCGTCGCAGAGCTCAAGCGCACCATCGATCTCGGGGCGCGGGCCATATGTTTCCCCGAAAATCCGTCGCCACTTGGGCTTCCGTCGTTTCACACCGACCATTGGGATCCGTTGTTCGCGATCGCCGAGGAACACGGCATGCCGCTGATGCTGCACTTCGGCACGTCGTCCCGCACGCCGTATGTCAGCCCCGACGCACCGACGCCCGTCGTGGTGTCCCAAATGGGGCTCAATTCGATGGGAACTCTCGCAGATCTGTTGTACGCGCGCACCTTTCACGTTTTCCCGAAGCTCAAGGTGGCGTTGGCCGAGGGGGGCACTGGCTGGCTTCCCTACATGCTCGAGCGCATCGACCAAGTGTGGGAGAAGCACCGCTGGTATGCCCACGTCGACACCGAAACGCGGCCGTCGACACTATTCCGCAGGAACGTGTGGGGCTGCTTCATCGTCGACCAGGCGGGCATCGACTTCCGACATCGCATCGGGGTGGACCGGCTGACGTACGAGAGCGACTACCCGCATTCGGATTCGCAGTGGCCGCACTCACGCAAGGCCATGGCGGAGATGCTGGCCAACGTACCCGATGACGAAGCACACCGAATTGCCGAACTCAACGCGTGCGAGCTCCTCGGCTGGCGGCCTTGGGCCGACTGAACATGGACCGACCGCTGCGCGTCGTGCAATGGGGCACCGGCAACACCGGTTCGGTTGCGCTACCGGCAATCGCCGCTACGCAGGGTCTCGATTTGATCGGTGTGTGTGCTCACGACCAAAACCTCGCGGGCCGAGAAGCCGGTGAGCTCATGAAGTCCGGTTCGCTCGTTGGGGTTCCGGTCTGGGGTGATGCCTCGGTCGTAGCCTCGTGCGGTTGGATCGACTGCTTCAACGACGGACGCAGCTGACATGACGCTGGTTGGACGACGAGTGTTGGTGACCGGCGCGTCGGGAGGCATCGGCGCGGCGATCGGGCGCGGCGTCGTCGGCGCGGGTGGCACTGTTGCGTTGCTCGCGCGGCGCGCGGATCGCTTGTCCGCCTTGGCAACTGAATTGGGGGAGGGCGCAACGGCCATTGCTTGCGACGTCACCGACGATGAGGCCCTGCGCAATGGCGTCGCTGCCGCCGCTGAGGCCTTGGGCGGACTCGACGCAATCGTCGCCAACGCAGGCGCCGCCCACATGGGGCACATCGCGACTGGCAATCCGGACGTGTGGCGGGAGTTCATCGAGCTCGATCTGCTTGCATGCCTGAGCACGGTTCGCTACGGACTCGACTACGTCACAGCCACCCCAGGCGATGTGATCCTCGTCGGCTCCACCGCCGCGCGCCGTCCGATGGAGGCCACCGGCATTTACTCGGCCGCCAAGGCCGCGGTGGCCGCTGCGGCGGAATCCCTTCGGTTGGAACTCGGCGGCCGCGGAATCCGGGTGTGCCTGTTGGAACCAGGCCGCGTTGACACCGAGATCGGTGTGAACGCCCGGCTCGAAGAGGGAGGCAGGCATGGCAGCATGGGCGAGGCGTTCGTCCCGATATCCACAGAAGAAGTCGCCGACGTCGTGGTCTACGTCCTGACTCGACCGGCCAATCTGGCGCTGAATACGGTGGTTTTGCGTCCTGTCGCACAGGCGGTTCCGTGATGTCGGAGGCCAAGGCGCCACTTCCTGCGCTCGATCCTGGCAACACGCCGTTCTGGACCGGCGGTGCAGGCGGTGAACTCCTGATCTCCCGGTGTGGGTCCTGTAGGCGTTGGCTGCACCCACCCGTGCCGGTATGTCGCCACTGCTTGAGCACCGACGTCGCTCCTGAACCGTCATCGGGTCGCGGCGCCGTGCTGACGTTCACGGTCAACCGCCAGCCGTGGCTGCCGCAGCTTCCCCCGCCGTATGTCATCGCGGTCATCGGTCTGGACGACGATCCCGAATTACGGCTCACCACCCGACTCGTCGATGTCGAACCCGAAGAGGTTTCGATCGGAATGCGGGTCGTCGTGCGCTTCGAGGTGGCTGGCGACGTCTGGCTGCCGCTCTTCGAGAAGGATGTGGATCAACGTGGCTGACGAGGGAACTGGAGTCGTCATCAGTGGCGTCGGCCAGTCTGCGGTCGGCAGGCGGCTCGGTCGGTCGGGGATGTCGCTCACCGTCGAAGCGGCGCTGGCAGCCCTCGCCGACGCGGGTCTCGACCGGTCGGACATCGACGGATTGTCAACCTGGCCTGGCGGTTCCGGTCCGGCGCCCGGCTTCACCGGCGCTGGCGTATTCGATCTCAAGGATGCGCTCGGGCTGGAGCTCGAATGGTTCTCCGGCGGTAGCGAGACCGGAGGCCAGCTCGGCGCCATCGTCAACGCCGTCGCTGCGGTACGCGCAGGTCTGGCACGGCACGTCCTGTGCTTCCGCACGGTGTGGGAGAGTACGGCTCAGACGGCCGCGCGTCGAGCGTCGGTCATCGGCTCGGACGGTGGCCGCGTCGACGGTTCTCACCAGTGGATGGTTCCGTTCGGCGCCGTGTCGGCAACCAACTGGGCCGCGCTGCTCGCGACCCGGCATTTCCACGAGTACGGCACCACACGCGAGCAAGTGGCCGGGCTCGCGACGACGCTACGCTCCAACGCAAGCATCAATCCCAAAGCGGTGCTGAGAGATCCGATGAGCATCGAGGACTATCTCGGCGCGCGAATGATTTCCGACCCGCTGTGTCTGTTCGACTGCGACATCCCCGCCGATGGCTCCACGGCGGTCATCGTGTCCGCTGCCGAAACGGTCACAGACCTCGCTGCCCGGGCCGTCGTCATCCAGGCGGTGGGAGCGGCGCTGCGCGGCCGCCCCTACTGGGACCAATACGAGGACCTCACGTCGATGGCTGCCGACGACGTTGGCCAAGCTCTTTGGCGTGGAACGGAATTGACTCCAGACGACGTCGACATCGCGCAGCTATACGACGGTTTCTCAATCCTGACCCTTATTTGGCTAGAGGCGCTCGGACTCTGCGGCAAGGGCGAGTCGGGGCCCTTCGTCGAGGGCGGCAAGCGGATTGCCCGCACGGGTGACTTGCCGCTGAATACCGGTGGCGGCCAACTCTCGGGCGGCCGTCTTCACGGCTTCGGGCATCTACACGAGGCGTGCGTACAACTCCGGGGCATCGCGGGGGAACGTCAGGTCCCAGATAACCCCGAGGTAGCGGTCGTGGCGGCAGGCGGCGGCTATCTGGCGGGCGCGTTGTTGCTCACACGTCAACGATGAGTACTCCACCAGCGAAAGGGGTTGAGATTCAATGAGAGTCAGCGTTGACAATTCACGATGCGAGGCCCACGGGATGTGCGAGGCCACGGTGCCCGAGTTCTTCGCGCTCGACGACGACGGTTACAGCTCGATCGGCAGGGACAAACCCGTGCCCGTCGGAGAGGAGGACGCGGTGCGGGTTGGGGTGGAGTCATGCCCAGTGTCCGCGCTGACGATCAGCGACGACTGAAGCGGGAATCCCGTTCTCGCACTCGGCCATCGCTTGCCAGGACCATGAAGGAGCGCTACGTTCCCCATAACGGACGTAGTTCGTCGGTAAGGCCTAGGGATTGAGGGGTCGATGAAGACTGCGATCTGCGACATGCTCGGCATCGGCTTCCCGGTGGTGGCATTCAGTCACTGCCGGGACGTCGTGGCCGCGGTCACCAACGCGGGCGGATTCGGCGTTCTCGGGGCGTCCTCGCACAGCCCGCACGAGCTGGAGCAGGAGCTTACGTGGATCGATCAACAGGTCGACGGTAGGCCATATGGCGTCGACATCGTCTGCCCGGAGAGGTTCGAGGGCAAGGGTTTGGACCTGACCCAAGACCAACTGGTTGCGATGGTGCCCGTCGAACACCGCGAGTACGTCGCGAAGCTGCTCGCAGAGCACGGCGTCACGCTGGACCAGATCGGTGACGAACCCTTCCGCATGATTCAGAGTCTCTCCGACACCATCGGCGAGGAACTGCTCGACGTCTCCTTCCGCCATCCCATCAAGCTCATCGCGAATGCGCTTGGAGTGCCTCCACAATTCATGATCGACCGGGCTAACGCCGAGGGCGTGCCAGTGGCAGCGCTCGTCGGGGCCAAGGAGCACGCGGTCAAACAGGTACAGGCCGGTGTCGACGTGCTGGTCGTGCAAGGCACCGAGGCGGGAGGCCACTGTGGCGAGGTCACCACGATGGTTCTGGTTCCCGAGGTCTTGGAAGCGATCAAGTCGATTCGCGACGTCCCCGTGCTCGCCGCTGGCGGAATCGTGACGGGCCGACAGGTTGCAGCCTCGATCGCACTCGGCGCTGCGGGCGCGTGGACGGGCTCGGTGTGGTTGACCACGGAGGAAGCCGAAACCGCGCCATACACCGTCGAGAAGATGCTCGCGGCGTCCTCGCGTGACACGGTGCGATCGAAGGGCCGTACCGGGAAGTTCTCCCGACAGCTACGTTCGGCGTGGACGGATGCCTGGACGGTTGACGCGAAAGGCCCTGGTGCGCTACCCATGCCGCTGCAGTCCGTCGTTTCCGAGAACGTGCTGCGCAGGCTCGACGTGCTCGCCGAGAACGGCAACCAGGGGGCGCGTGAGCTAGCGACCTACTGGGTGGGCCAGGGAGTCGGATTGATGAACAGGGTCAGGCCCGCGCGCGAGGTGGTGCGGGAGATGATCGAGGACTATCTCGCGGCCGTTGAGCGCGTCTCGGGATCCGTGGAGGAGGATTGAGTTGAGCGCTACACACGAAACCATCGATCCGCGAACGCCGGTCGTCGTCGGCGTCGGCCAGGCAGCGGAACGCATCGACGACGTAGGCTACCGCGCCCTGTCACCAATCGACCTCGCCGCCGAGGCCGCTCGCGCCGCAGCAGAGGACACCGGCGTCGACTCGGACCTCGTCGTGCGCACCATCGACACCATCGCGTGTACGCGGCAGTTCGAGAACTCGACGCCTAGTGCCCCCGCCCCGCTCGGCAAGTCGACGAAGTACCCACTCTCCGTGGCGAATCGGATAGGTGCAACGCCGCGTCGGGCGGTGCTAGAGGTCGCAGGCGGCCAGTCGCCGCAGCACCTCGTCACGGAGTTCGCCCGCGAGATTCTCGCAGGGCGTGCTGACACGGTCCTCTTGGCAGGCGCGGAGGCCATGTCGACCATCCGGCACCTCGCCAAAGCGGATGAAAGGCCGGACTTCAGCGACGATCCAGCCGACCCCGACGACCTCTTCGAGGACCGCGGGTTCGGATTGTTCGGCCTGACCACGATGGAGCAGGCGAGCCACGGTCTGACGAATGCTCCCGTGCAATATGCACTGCTGGAGAATGCCCGCCGTGCAGCCCGCGGAGCTAGCCGCGAGAAGTACGCGTCCGCGATGGGCGCACTCTTTGCACCGTTCACGAAAGTGGCTGCGGGTAACCCATTCTCGGCGGCTCCCGAGGAGCATGATGCCGAGGAGCTGGCGACCGTCACTGACCGGAACCGTATGATCGCCGACCCCTATCCGCGCTTCCTCGTAGCGCGGGATCAGGTCAACCAGGGTGCCGCGGTGCTCCTGACGTCGGTGGCCGAGGCCCGACGCCTCGGCATTCCCGAGGCGAAGTGGGTGTTCCTGCACGGCCATGCCGACCTCCGCGAGCCCAACCTGCTGGAGCGGCAGAACCTGGGTGAGGCACCGAGTGCCGTGGCCGCCGTGCGCCACGCGCTCGATGTGGCAGGTCTTGCGCTCGACGACGTCGACTTCTTCGACTTCTACTCGTGCTTTCCCATCGCAGTCTCGAACATCACCGAAACGCTGGGACTTTCGCCCGACGACCCGCGCGGTCTCACTTTGACCGGCGGCCTGCCGTACTTCGGCGGTGCGGGCAACAACTACTCGATGCACGCGATCGCAGAAGCAGTGGCACGCGTGCGGGCCAAACCGGGTAGCCATGCGCTCGTCTCGGCAAATGGCGGGGTGCTGTCGAAGACCTCGGTCGGCATCTACGGCGCAGCGCCGGTCGAATTGCGCCAAGACGACAGCAGTCGATTGCAACACGAGATCGACGCGCTCGACGCGCCGGCTCACGTTCCCCATCCACGGGGCTGGGCGACTATCGAGACATACAGCGTGATGCACGGCCGCAAGCACAAGACCGGCATCGTCATCGGCAGGCTAGAGGTTGGTGGTGGCCGGTTCCTGGCCAAGGTGGCGTCCGAGGACCGGGAACTGTTGGCGCTCCTAGAGACGGCCGACCAACCCGTGGGTGAGCGGTTCTACGTCAGCGCGTTCGGCTACGGCAACCGTGCAACGCGTACCGAGAAGACGGCAAACTCGTTGTTCGCCAAGCCGACTCCCGTGCTGCGCGACGACTACGAATTCGTAAAGGTCTGCCGTGACGGGCACCTGCTAGAGGTCACCATCAACCGGCCCGATGCGCGAAACTGCCTGCATCCCCCGGCGCACGATGAACTCGACGAGGTCTTCGACGTGTTCTTCACCGACCGGGAGTTGTGGGTCGCCATCATCACCGGCGAGGGTGCCAAGGCATTTTGTGCGGGCAACGACCTGCTCTACAGCATGAGCGGCAAGCCAATGTACGTGCCGCTCAACGGGTTCGCCGGTTTGACCAGCAGACGCAACATGCACAAACCCGTCATCGCCGCGGTCAACGGATTCGCCATGGGTGGCGGTTTCGAGATTGCCCTGGCGTGCCACCTGGTCGTCGCCGACGAGACCGCCAAGTTCGCCCTCAGCGAGGTCAAGGTCGGTCTGGTGGCCGGCGCTGGGGGCACGGTGCGATTACCGAGGGCAGTCCCGCAGAAGATCGCCAACGAGCTCATCCTGACTGGCCGACGCATTGGCGCCCAAGAGGCGCAACGTCTTGGTGTCGTGAGTCGCATTGCGCCAGAAGGGAAGGCGCTCGACGGGGCCCGTGAGTTGGCCAACGAAATCCTCGACGGCTCGCCGACCTCGGTGCGGCTCTCGCTCGAGCTCATGGAGCTGACACAGGGCATCCCGAACACCGTGGATGCGGTGACCGCGCCAACGGATCTCGTCGACGAACTGATGACGAGCGCCGACGCCATCGAGGGCATGACGGCCTTTGCGACGAAGCGCAAACCCGAGTGGAAGAACCAGTGACCGCGACCGCGGAACTCACCGACTTCGACGAGTCCGTCGGGGGCGTCCTCGAAAAGGTCTGGGGCGATGCCACCTCGGCCCAGTGCGGTGCCGTCGCTGAGCTGTGGGGTGTTGCGGCCGAGCAGGGTTGGTTCGAGCTGGCCGAGGCAGGGGCACTCGACCTCGCGATCGCCGCAACGCGGCGGCTGGGGCGGGCCGCGTGCCCATTGCCGCTGCTCGACGGCTACGCCGCGGCCGAACTCGTAGGGGGCACAGGAATTTCCGGCGGCGCGGTGCGGGCCGTCGTGGTGACCGACCCGACTGTTCCCGTCGACGCGGGCGGTGCGGCTACCCACGTCCTCGTCGTACCTGCCGCGGGGGGGCGTGCGCAGCTGTGCCCGATTTTCGAGCAGACTCCCTTGCCGGGGTTGGCGGCCCCCGCGTGGACGCGGACCGAACTAGGCTCGCCCGTTTCGGAATTCGACGTCACGTCAGAACAGTCCGATCGTGCACTGGCGCTGGTGCGCCTCGGCAAGGCAGCGCGGGCGCTGGCCGCCGCAGAGTACGCGCACGAGATGGCCGTGGAACACGCGAAGACGCGCGTGCAATTCGGCAAGGCAATCGGCACCTTCGGTGCGGTTCAACAGCGTACCGCCCAGTGTCAGATCGACGTTCGGTCGGCGAACCTACTTCTCGAGGATGCCGTTGCGGCGCGGAACAACGAGCGTACCGACGCGACGCTGAAGGGCGAGCTCGCCGTCGCATACGTCGCCTTGATAGCGCCCAAGGTCCAGCTTGCTGCGCACCACACTCTTGCTGCCATCGGCTATTTCAACGAGCATCCGGCGCCGTGGCTATTCCGTCGCGTGCACGCCGACACGACGATGCTCGGCACGCTCGAACTCGTACATGGATCCGTCGCCGACCTGCTCATTGAGTCCGGGATCAGGCTTCCCGCAATGGGACTCGGTGACGCCGGTGGTTCCTTCCGCAAGGAATTCCTCGCGTTCATCGTGGCGCACGGCTTGGGGGACAAGGCGCCGACCCCCATGGACGTGGATCCAGCCGCCGTTCGTGGCATGGCCGAAAAGGGTTGGCTCGGATTTGGCTGGCCTTCCGAATACGGGGGCCGAGCTGCCTCGCTGACCGAGCAGGTGGTCCTCAACGAGGAGGCGACATATCACCGAGTCGGCGCCTCTAAGGCGCTCGGGTCGGTGATGCTCATCGGGTCGTCGATTCTGCGGCACGGCACCGAAGCGCAGAAGGCGCAGTTTCTGCCGATCATCCGCGCCGGCGAGCTCAACTTCTGCCTCGGTTACTCCGAGCCGGAGGCGGGTTCCGACCTGGCATCGCTGCGAACCCGGGCGGTCCGGGACGGCAACGACTGGGTGATCAACGGGCACAAGCTATGGACCACGGGAGGGCACGTCTCGGATTGGGTGTGGCTTGCCGCCCGCACGGATCCCGATGCGACGCCGCGGCACGCAGGCATCACCGTCTTCCTCTTCCGTATGGACACTCCGGGGATCACGATCCAACAGCACACGGCGCTGTCGGGGGAAGTGTCGTGCACCGTGTTCTACGACGACGTCCGCATCCCGGACTCTGCACGGGTAGGCGAGGTCAACGGTGGATGGGCCGTCATCACCGACGCGCTTGCCGGGGAACGCATCACGATGGGCAATATCGCCGCTTCGCTGCACCGCCAGCTCGACGACCTGCTCGACTTTGCCGCGACGGATCCCGTGCGGTGGGTCGGACCGCGCGGCTCGGCCAAGCGAGGCGCGATCACCGAGTTGGCCGTCCGGGTCCAGGCCACCAGGGCGTTGGTCAGGGCCGCCGTGGAGGCTAGTTCGACAGACATCGGCGCCATGTTCGACGCCGCGATGGCCGGCGTGATGGGCGGAGACCTCGCCGAGGACTTCGGTGAGGCCACGTTGACGATCTTCGGGCCCGTCGCTGCGTTGGGTGGTGACGGGACTGAAAAGGCCGTTCCGGGTGGAGGCGCCTTCGAATACGGCTTGCGTCAGTCGATCATGTACGTGGTCGGCGGCGGCACCAACGACGTCCAGCGCGGTCTGATCGCGCGTGGACTCGGACTTCCTCGATAGCCGAACCATCAAGAAAGGACGGCGACGATGCCCGACTCCTCACTACCCTTGCGGGACATCCGCGTTGTGGACTTCACGGACGGCACCGCGGCGTTCGCCGGTCGCTTCCTCGCCGACCTCGGAGCCGACGTGATTCTCGTCGAGCCGCCCGAAGGCGTCGCCTCACGCCGCGCGCAGCCACGGCACGACGGACACGGCCTACGCTTCGCCACCGCACATGCGAACAAACGCGGTGTCGTCGTCGACGTCACCACCGCGGATGGTCGCGCTCGGCTGCTCGCCTTGACGGACGAAGCCGACATCTTCCTGGAGTCTCAGCCGATCGGTCGACTCGAGGAACTCGGGATCGGTCCACAGGTTCTGCGTGACCGCAACCCGAACCTCGTCGTGGCGTCGGTGACCGACTTCGGGCAGACCGGTCCGTATCGCGACTACAAGTCCAGCGAGGCCGTGTTCGTCGCATTGTCGTCGCTGCTCACCCGATCCGGTGCGCCTGGGCGCGAACCACTCGTTCCGCCAGGCGAATTGGCCACTCAGACGGCTGCCGTCGACATCGCGTATGCGGCGCTGCTGGCCTACTACCGTGCCGTTCGTGGCGGTGGCGGTGACTACCTCGACTGCTCGATATTCGACCTCGTCGTCCAGGACCTCGACCCGGGTTTTGGCATGGCGGGAACCGCGACGATGGGGCAGCCTTTGGTGAACCTGCCCCCGGGACGCCCCGACGTCCGCATGATGTACCCGATCCTTCCGTGTGCCGACGGGCATGTCCGGATGTTCATCGCATCCCCGAAGCACTGGCGCGCCCTGTTCTCGTGGATGGGCGAACCCGAGCAACTCTCCGATCCTGCGTTGGAGAACATCCTCGGTCGCTTCATGAACTGGGCAAAGATTCGGCCGGTGCTCGTCGACTTCTTCGCCAACAAGACTCGCTCCGAGATCGTTTCGCGCGCTTCCGAACTCGGAATTGCCGTCGGCCCGCTCAACACCGCTGAAGAAATTCTCTCCAGCGACCACGTGCGGGAGCGCAAGTCGTTCGTCATGGCCGAGATCGCACCGGGAACGAAGGCCGCAATCCCGAACGGATACGTCGAATTCGACTCCGAGCGAGCAGGTTTCCGGTACCGCGCACCGCGACTCGGTGAACATACCGACGAAGTACTGTCGGGGTGGTCCGCTGCGCCGTCGCCCGAGCGGGCTGACGTGCCTGCCCGCCCGTTGACGGGAGTTCGCGTGCTCGACCTCGGCGTGATCGTCGTCGGCGCGGAGACTGGACGTCAATTGGCCGACCAGGGAGCCGACGTCATCAAGGTCGAGAACCGCGAGTTCCCCGACGGCGCTCGGCAGACCGATGCACCGGGCAAGGTGGGCTATTCGTTCGCGCTCGGCAATCGGAACAAGCGCAGCATGGGAATCAACTTGCGCAGCGACGGGGGAAGGCGACTCTTCGGCAAACTGGTCGCCGAGTCCGACGTCGTGCTCACGAATTTCAAGCCGGGAACACTGGAGTCGCTAGGGCTCGGCTACGGCGCGCTCAAGGCGATCAACCCACGGGTCATCCTCGTCGAGAGCAGCGCCTTGGGCAGTACTGGACCGTGGGCCAAGCGCATGGGTTACGGCCCGCTGGTTCGTGCCACCGTTGGCCTGACGACGCTATGGCGCCACCCGGATGCACCCGACGGATTCGGTGACGACCAGACCGTGTACCCAGACCACGCCGCCGCACGCGCCGGTGCGGCTGCCGTCGTCGCTGCCTTGGTCGAGCGCGAGCACACCGGCACTGGACGCCGCATCGGGCTCGCGCAGATGGAGACCGTCTTCAGCCAGTTGGCCACCGACTACGTTCGGGAGTCGTTGCAGCCAGGAACGCTCGTCGCCAAGGGCAACGTCGGTGAGTTCGATGCGCCGTCAGGACTTTTCGCATGTGATGGCGAGGACGCATACTGCGCCGTCACGGTGGACGGCGACGCAGACTTCGCAATTCTCGCCAAGGTCATCGGCCGCCCCGAGCTTGCGACGAACGCCAAGTATGCGACGGCGGCCGACCGAGTGGCCCATCGCGCCGAACTGGATGCCGTGCTGCAAGAGTGGATCACGCCGCTGACCCCGCGGGAGGCTCAGGAACGTTTGCAAGCTGGGGGGGTGGCAGCGGGCGCCGCGATCCACGTCAAGGATCTGCTGACCGATCCTCATCTCGCAGCGCGGCATCAGCTGGGTGAGCTGATCCAGCCTGGCCACGACCACCCCCTCGAAGTGCTGCAGGGCCCTGCCCTATTCGACGTCATTCCGCAGCCGCTGCTGGGGCCGGCTTCGGAGATGGCAGCCGATACCCGCACCATCTTGCGAGAGATCTTGGCCCTATCCGACAACGAAATCGACGACCTCGGAACGGCAGGCGTGCTCGAGTTGCCTGCGGTCGCACAGTGAGAACGGAGCAACCCCCATGACGGGAAGCAGCAAGGCGGTAATCGTGGCGGCCGCCCGCACGGCGATCGGCACGGCGCGACGCGGAACACTGGCCAACCTACCCGCCATCGAACTGGCCAAGCCGGTCGTGGCGGCGGCGGTGGCCCGTTCCGGCTTGGAGCCGAAGGACTTCGACGATCTCGTGTTGGCCGAGGTTCTACAGGGCGGCGGCGACAGCGCGCGCTACGTCGCCGTCGACCTCGGTCTGCTCAACATCCCGGGCATGTCGGTCAATCGCCAGTGCGCGTCCAGCCTGTCGGCAATCGCGGTGGGCGCCGGGCAGATTGCGGCTGGGATGAGTCGTGCAATCCTGGCTGGCGGCATGGAGTCGTGCTCGACGTCGCCATTGCTGCGCAAGCGCAAGCCCTTCACCACCGGCAAGGCCAGCGAGGACTACGACGACTGGGTGCCGCTGTCTCATCCGCCAACGGATGACGCTCCCGCACTGGACATGTCGATCACGGTGGCTCACAACTGCGCGGTCCAGTACGGCATCACGCGCGAGGACCAGGACGCGTGGGCATTGCGCAGCCACGAGCGGGCTGTCGCGGCGATCGACGCTGGATCCTTCGTCGACGAGATCGTGCCCGTTGACGTGCCGCAAGCCGACGGATCGACCATCACGTTCGCCCGGGACGAGCATCCTCGCCGGGGGAGTTCCATGGAGACGTTGGCCGGGCTCAAGGTGCTGCATCCCGAGATTGACGGGTTCACGGTGACTGCGGGCAACTCGTCGGGCATCAACGACGCCGCGGCGGTCGTGGCGCTAGCGGCTCCCGACAGCGGCCGCGACGCACTGGCGCGCGTGCTGTCTTGGGCACAGGTCGGTGTCGCGCCAAATCGCACCGGCAGCGGTCCGATCACCGCCATCCCCAAGGCGCTGGAACTCGCAGGCCGCAAGCTCGAGGACGTCGCGTTGTTCGAGATCAACGAGGCCTTCGCGGCACAGGCGGTCGCCTGCTCGCGCGAGCTCGGACTCGACGAGGACATCGTCAACGTCTACGGGTCGGGCATCAGCCTCGGCCACCCGATCGCAGCGACCGGTGCTCGGATGGTGACCTCGGCGGTATACGAATTGAGACGGCGTGGCGGCGGCATCGGGGTGCTATCGATGTGCGCAGGAGGCGGCATGGGTGCGGCGATGGTCATCGAAGCTTGACGTCAGCGGCATGCAAGCGAGACACTATCTTCCAGATAAATTACTAGGTTAACTAGGTGGTCTTCAACCATGTCGTCCGACGATTGGCGTTCGCGCCTCAAGGAATTGATGGCCGACTTCGGCCAGCGCCAAGGCGAAGCGAAGGCCAGGGCCAACGCCGAGGGCAGCAAGTTCGACCGGACCGCGTCGGCGAAGGCATGGCAGGTCGAGCTCGTCAACAATGGGCTGGCTGCTCCCGGGTGGCCAAAATCAGTTGGCGGGCTTGAGCTCTCGCTTGAAGACCAACTCGACTACTACCGGATGACGTCCGCTGCGGGCATGCCTGCGCACCCGTGCCAGACGGCGTTCATCGTGGCGCCCGTGCTGATAAAGGTGGGCACCGATCAGCAGCGCGAGCGCTTCCTGCGCCCCCTGTTGCGGGCCGACGAGTTCTGGTGCCAGGGCTTCTCCGAGCCGGGAGCGGGCAGCGACCTGGCGTCGTTGTCCACGCGAGCCGTCCGAGACGGTGACGTGTATCGGGTGACGGGGCAGAAGGTCTGGACCACCATGGCCGACCAGGCGGACTGGATGTTCGCCCTGGTGCGCACGGGCCCCCCGGGCCGCGGCTCGGATGGCATCACGTATCTGCTCATTTCCATGGCCAGCCCGGGAATTACGGTGCGGCCGTTGCGCGACATCAGCGGCGCGGCGCACTTCGCCGAGGTCTTCTTCGACGACGTCGAGGTGCCCGTCGAGAACCGGGTGGGTGAAGAGGGCAAGGGCTGGTCCATCATGCGGACCTCTCTCGGCCACGAGCGAGCGACCGCGTTCCTCGCCGACGAGTTCAAGTTCCGCCGTACCGTTGATCAGGTGCTCGACCTGCTCATCGAGCAGGGACTCGACTCCGACCCGCTCGTACGACAAGAGATTGCGCACATGGAGTCGGGCGTCCGGGCCATCGCCGCAAACAGCGCCCGCGCACTGGCTGTGGTGTTGAAGGGCGAGGATCCCGGCGGCGTTGCCTCGGTCAACCGGCTGGTGAAGTCGGAGTTCGAGCAGCGGATGCACGTGCTGGCGCTTCGCGCGGCTGGCCCGTACGGGATGTTGGGCAGCCGTGCAAGCCACGCTGCCGACGGTGGCCGTTGGACGTTCGGCTATCTCAGGACTCGGGCCAGCACCATCGGCGCGGGCACGGCGGAGATTCAGCGCAATACCATCGCAGAGTCCGTGCTTGGCCTACCCTCTCACCGCGGTGAGGGCTCCCGTCCGGCTGCCGTGCGACCCGGTGCACCGTTGGCGGTCGCCGACGACAGCGAGGCGGAGCTGCGCGAGGTGTTGAGCAGCACGCTCGCCGCGCGCGTCAACATCGAAGCGCTGGTCGATCCCCAAAGGTCGACGGTCAAGGGCGATCCGGCAGTGTGGTCTGCGCTCGTCGAGTTCGGGCTTCCAGGCCTCGCCGTCGACGAATCGCTCTTCGGCGGTGGTGCGCCGATGCGGCTGCTCTACGCCGCCATTGAGGAATCGGCAAAGGCGTTGGCGCCCGCCCCGCTGGTGCCCAGCGTCATCGCGCTCGAAGTAGCTTCGGCGACAGGCGGTTCCGCCGCTGTGGAACGCATTGCTCGCGGACTGCGCGCCGCGTTCGTGGTGCCCCTGGATGACGGCGGCTGGGTGACGTCGGGCTCGGCGCTGCCGAATTGGGACGGTTCGGCGCTCAGTGGTGAAGTGCCGGTGGTCGCCGGAGCGCCGGACGCTGAAGTGCTGCTCGTCGTCGCGCGAGACGATGACGGCGAGGTGTTGGTAGCCGTGGAAGCGGACGCCACGGGTGTAGCCATCACTGCCGAGGAGCCGTTGGATCTCACCGCGACCATCGGATGTGTCACATTCGACGGAGCCCGCGGCGAAGTCCTCGCTGGCGGCGACGAATTGCGATCCAAACTCGAGAGTGCCTGGCACCGGGCGCTTCTGGCGGTCGCTGCGGACTCCGTCGGCGTCGGCGCCGGTGCGCTCGCCCTGGCGGTCGCATGGGCGAGCGAACGTGAACAATTCGGTCGACAGATCGGTAGTTTTCAAGCCGTCTCGCATACGTGCGCCGACATGCTGGTCGCCCTCGAGGGTGCCCGTAGCCAGGTGTTTGCCGCGGCCGAGGGCGACGAGCCACGACCGGCCGACTGCATGCTGGCGGCTGCAGCCGCCTACGATGCGGCGGTGTTCGCCTCCGAGCGCGCAGTCCAGATTCACGGCGGCGTCGGGTTCACATGGGAGCACCCCGCGCACTTGTTCCTGCGCAGGGCGCGTGCAAATGCCTTGGCCGTCGGCCATTCTGACATGCTGCGGGACAGAGCAGTGAGCGTGCTACTCGACGGGCGCACGTGAGCCGCAAGGAGCCGATCGACGTCGCAGCCCCAATCCCGGCATACCGTGGTTCCTCAACCAGGTCAACGTCGCACCAGCCTTCGCAGCCGGGTGCGCCGTGATCCGCGAGGGCGCTACGCTCAGACTTCAGCGACCACATTGACCTAGTAAACTAGGTATTTTACGTTGACAATTTGCCGACGTACGATCGGAGACCCGGGGAGTGACATGACGAGCATCAGCGACGCCTTGGGCCGCTTATGGCAGGCCGACGACGACGCCAACCTGCTTCAGCAGGACGGCGATTGGATCGCGTGGGGTCGCGTTCGCGCTCTTGCCGAAGAACTCGACGAACAGCTGACCGCCGCCGGGTGCGGTGCGGGTGGCCGGGTTGCCGTGGTGCTCGGCAATCGGATGGAATGTGTGGCGGCGCTGATCGCAATCATGAGAGGCGAGCGCACTCTCGTGACCATCAGCCCCTTGCAGCCCGTCGAGCGGCTCAGCGCTGATCTAACAGCTTCCGCGGCGCCGTACTTGCTGGCGCCAGGAGAGTTGTTCTCGCAAGCGCCATTTACCTCAGCGCTCGCTGGCCTCGGAGCTGCTGCCTGGCGACTCGACGAGGGTGCCGTCGAACCACGCACCGAGTTGTCCACCGAGCCCGCGGTAAACGATTCGAGCATCGCCATCGAGATGCTCACCTCCGGCACGACGGGCCCGGCCAAGCGAATCCCGTTGAGCCGCAGGCAGTTGGAGGCGTCGCTGGCGTCAGCGTTGCAACACAACGATCGCACGGACGGTGCCGAACGCCCGCCCCTCACCGGAACCGTGGGCCTCGTCGTCCTTCCCATAGTCCACATAGGTGGTCTATGGGGGCTGCTGCAATCGCTGTGCACTAGCCGTCCGTTCGTCCTGTTGCAGCGCTTCACGCTCCCGGCATGGCGGGCAGCGGTCGCCGAGCACCGGCCGGGCATGGTCAGTCTGCCGCCACCGGCCATACGCGCCGTGATGGATTCGGACATCACGCGCGAGGAGCTCAGCAGCGTGCGTGCCGTCACGGCGGGCACCAGCCCGGTGGAGCCTGCCTTGGTCGATGCCTTCTACGAACGGTTCGGTATTCCCGTGCTCGCCGTCTACGGCGCAACCGAGTTCTCCGGCGCCGTGGCGGGATGGACGAAGAAGGACTTCCTCGCGCGCTGGACCGACAAGAAGGGCAGCGTCGGTAGGGCGTTTCCCGGAGTGCGTTTGAACGTCATCGACGAGGAGGGCGCGACGGTTCCCGTCGGCCAGAGCGGCAGGCTACAAGTGTGCTCGCCACAGGCCATCGGATCGTCCGACGAGTGGGTCACCACCAGCGACCTTGCACACCTCGACGCCGACGGCTTCCTGTACATCGACGGCCGCGCCGACGACGTCATCGTCCGCGGCGGGTTCAAGGTTGCGCCCGACACCGTGGTTCGCGCGCTGCGGTCGCACCCTGCGGTCAAGGACGCCGCAGTCGCGGGGCTGCCGGATAGCCGGTTGGGCCACGTTCCTGTGGCTGCCGTGGAGTTGCGGCCGGGACAATCCGTCTCGCCCGAGCAACTACGCGGACACTGCCGCTCGACCCTCACGCCCTACGAGGTACCCGCCGAAGTTCACGTCGTCGACGAATTGCCCCGCGGGGCAGCACTCAAGGTAGATCGGCAGAGATTGATCGCCCTGCTCGTAGAGCGACGCGGCGTCGCGGCGAGCTAGCGGTCGGTGTTTGCCGCACAACACTGTTCAGTCCCAGCACCCAGTCATCTGGAGTCCACGTGAGCGACGACACAACCAATCGGCCGGCCGTCCTCGTCGAGAGGCGCGGCACCGTCCTGGTCATCACCATCAATCGGCCCGATGCGCGCAACGCGGTCAACGGCGCGGTGAGCGAGGGCGTCGGCGATGCACTAGAAGAGGCTCAGTCCGATCCGGAGGTGCGCGTGGTGGTACTGACCGGCGCGGGCGACAAGTCCTTTTCTGCAGGCGCCGATCTGAAGGCCATCTCGCGCGGCGAGAACGTGATGCATCCGCGGCGGGCTGACTGGAGCTTCGCCGGTTACGCGAACCACTTCATCGACAAGCCGACCATCGCGGCCGTCAACGGCACTGCGCTCGGCGGTGGCACGGAGCTGGCGCTGGCCAGCGATCTCGTCGTAGCTTGCGAGAGTGCATCTTTCGGCGTTCCGGAGGTCAAGCGGGGCCTGATCGCGGGAGCGGGAGGCGCCTTCCGGCTGATCGAGCAGTTGCCGCCCAAGGTGGGCCTGCGGCTGCTGTTCACCGGCGAACCGATCAGTGCGGTCGAGGCGCTGCGCTGGGGATTGATCACCGAGGTCGTGCCCGATGGCCCCGGCAATCCGGCATTGCACGCGGCTCTGGCTCTCGCCGAGCGAATCACCGTCAACGCTCCGCTCGCGGTTCAGGCGAGTAAGCGCATCGCGTACCGCGCGGACGACGGCGTCATTACGGACGAGGCGACCGACTGGCAACGCACCGCCGAAGCTTTCGCGAAGGTCTTGCAAAGTGAGGACGCCAAGGAAGGCCCGCTTGCCTTCGCCGAGAAGCGCGCGCCCGTGTGGAAGGCCCGTTGACCTAGTTCCCGTCAGGTGATCGGAATCTTTCCTACGCCACCTGGCAGCCGCTCCTGCAGTGGCTATCGCCACTCCGAACTGAGCGAATTGACCTCGTATGAGGCGACGTTCGATCGGCTCCCTCGCAACGCAGCGCGATCTCGATGGTGACGCAGGAAAAGGGCTGACGAACCCTAAGCCGTTGGGCGGCTTCTTAGTTGGTCACCCGCTCTCGAACTGCGCCGGTCTCGATTAGCCGCCCGTTGTACGTCTCCATGAGGGCTTCGGTGGTCTTGGGGCGCCGCTTCTCGTCGACGTGATGTGCCCAGCCCTGCCGCCAGCGGTGGCCTGCAGGCAGATCGTGACGCACTGGACACCGGCCGCCTTCCGCTGCCTCCCACACCCATGTCTCGCCGCCACCGGTGTAAGTCACCTTGGTGGGAAAGGTGGTCTCGGCCATTGTGTCGCCATCGAGTTCCACCTCGACTTCGAGGTCGCGTGCAACCAGGCTGGGGCCGTCCGTGCGGTGAATCACCATCAGGTTGAAATCTTCGGTGCCGTGAATGAGGTGTCCGGCGTGTACCTCGCCATCCTCGAACTCGGTCGCGAACGCCACCCAGGCGGCCTCGAGTTTCGTGATCAGGGGGCCTGTGAGGAAGTGCTGTCCGGGCTTGGCGTACATGGTGTCGTGAAACACCAGGCCGCTGACCGGGATGCCCTTGATGGTGCCGCTGGTACGGAAGAGCCGTGATGCGTAACCGAAGCCCTCGTCTTCGTCAATGGCGACGAATTGCACGGCGGGACCGATCAGTTCGCCCGTGACCGACAGTTCGGTGCCGTCATTCCACTCCATGCGTGAATCGTCGGCAGCCATGAGCACCGTTCCCTCCGGCGTGACGACTTCCCACCGGCCATCGCGCTCGCGGTGCTCGACGGGTCCGCCGTAAGAATTCGACTCGTCGGTGGCGTAGGTGAAGTCACCGCCGATCTTCGATTCCGAAAGGTGCAGAAAGCGTGCCCTATCGGTGTAGAAGCCACGAATGGGCCACCAGTAGTGACCGTCCTCTGAGCGCAACGAGCCATAGAAGTACTGCATGTCCATCGGCAGGCCGGCGACGTCATTCCACTGCGCGCTCGCGGTGGGTTCGATTAGTCCGCCCACCATTTGGAATCCGAAATGTCCGCTGGTGCTGAGCTTCTCTTGAGCCATGGGTCGCTGTCCTTCGTTGGGTCGCTGTTGATCCGGGCCGACGTCGCCCGCCGCATCCGCTGACTTGGGCGGCGAGCCTGCGCATCGATAGGCTAACGTATTAAACTAGCGAACGCTAGCTAGTAATTGCTGATTTACTTGGTCCGTGGCCGTGAAACGACGATCGAGTGCCGACATCCGCGCCGAGTTGCTAGCGGCGGCGAGCCATCTCTTTGCAACGCGCGGTTGGGCAGGAACGTCGACTAAGGAAATCGCTGCGCGGGCAGGTACTTACGAGACATCGCTGTACACGCACTTCGGTTCCAAGGCCGGCATCTTCTCGGCGGCGGTGGTTGAGCCGTTCGAGCAATTCATCAAGTCGTTTCGCGCAACGCTGGCTGCCGATCACGCAGCGACCGAAGAACACCTCGCCCGCACGTTCGTCCGCGATCTCTACGGAACTCTCGAAGACCATCGAGAGGCCGCGACGGCATTCATCCTCGCGATGCAGGATCCGTCGGCCGGTGATGCCCTCGGCCAAGCTAGGGAGTCGCTCAAGTCGGTGTTCGACGATCTGTACCGCAGTGGACGAGCGCGTGCCGAACTGATCGGAGAGGCGGGCCCTGGGCGGCCGCTGACCCAGCGGTTGATGGTCGGAACGGTGGTCGCGGCTTCGGTGTTCGCGCCCTGGCTCCTCGCCGACGAGGGCGACGGTCCATCGGCCGCCGAGGTTCAGGAGGCGATCACAGAGCTCTTCCTGTTCGGCATGGGTCCCGGGTCCACTGGTGGGCAGCATCCAATCGACGAGGTGTGACACGAGGTGGCGTCGCCCCTGCTGCCGCGTCAGCGCACCGGAAGGGACAGTGGCCCCAACGGGTGCCGCCGGCCTACTTGACAAGCGGATCACGCGGCAGGCCGAGAATGCGCTCCGCGATGGTGTTGCGCATGATCTCCGACGTCCCACCCCCGATCGTCAGGCAGCGCGCGAACAAGTAGTCGTGCACCAAATCGGACGCATCACCGGTGATGAACGCGGGACCCGCCAGCTCCGTCGCCAGTTCGGTCAGGTGCTGAGAGCTCTCGGCCTTCAGAAGTTTGGTCACGTTGGCCTCGGGCCCGGGACCAGCACCGGCCAGGGCACGCGCTGCAATTCGGATGTTCAACGGTCGCAACGTATAAACCTCCGCGATGACCTCACCCACCCGGCGCAGCCGCGACTCTCCGTTTGACCCCGACGCCTTGTCGAGCAGTGCGACCAGACCGTCGGCCGTCAGCTTGATGGACCCGCTGCCAGTGCCACCGCCGATCGAAATCCGCTCGTTGCCGAGTGTCGCGCGCGCTACTCGCCAGCCCTGTCCCACCTCGCCGACGACGTCGGCGTCGGGTACGAAGACGTCGTCGAAGAACACTTCGTTGAAGAGCGCCTCACCGGTCATCTCGCGCAGCGGCCGGACCTCGACGCCCTTGCCGCGCAAGTCGACCGCCATCATCGTCACACCAGCATGCTTTCCCCCGTTGGGGTCGGTGCGTACCGTCGCCAGACCCCACTGGCACTTTTGCGCGGCGCTGGTCCATACCTTCTGGCCCGTCACCCGCCAGCCGCCGTCGACCTTCACTGCGGACGTGCGTACCGCGGCGGCGTCGGAGCCAGCATTCGGCTCGCTGAAGAGTTGGCACCACATCTCCTTGCCGCGCAGCACCGGTTCGACCCAACGTGCGCGCTGTTCGTCGGTGCCAGCCTGCACGATGGTCAACGTCACCCAACCGGTGATGCCCATGTCGGGCAGATCGATTCCCTTGAATTCCTCATCGATGACGAGTTGCTCCGTTGGGCCGGCCCCGCGACCCCACGGCGCGGGCCAATGCGACACGAAATATCCCGAGTCGACGAGATGATCGCGGCGCTGTGCAGCGGGTAGTGCTCGAGTGGCGTCGGCGGCGGCGCGGGCATCGGCGCGGTATTGATCCGCCTCGTCGGGCAACGTGAAAGTCGGTCCAGTCGCCTGACCGGATCGCTGCGCTGCCACGATGTCGGCCAACGCATCATCGCCGTCGTTCAGAAGAGCTGCAAGGGTTTTCGCGCGGCGGAGATAGAGATGCGCGTCGTGCTCCCAGGTGAAGCCGATGCCTCCGTGCAACTGAATGTTGAGTTCTGCCGTCGAGACGGCCGTACGCGCGGCATGTGATGCGGCGACTGCCGCGCCGAACCAGGCGCTGTCGACGTCCTCGGCCCTTGCGGCATCCCACACCGCTGCCGTCGTCATCTCGGTGTCGACGAACATGTTGGCCAGGTGATGCTTGACCGCCTGGAACGTCCCGATCGGCCTGCCGAATTGCTCACGCACCATGGCGTAGGCACGGGCCGCGTCCAGAGCCGCTCGTGAGAGTCCCACTGCCTCGGCCGCGACGAGGATGCGCCAGATGGTCCGCAGACGCCGTGCGCCGCCATGGATGATGGAGTCGTCGACAACGTGAACGTCGCTCAGCGTCACCTCGCCGAGACGGCGCGATGGGTCCAGCGGATTGGTCGCGCTCGCGACGGTCACGCCCTCGGCGGAGGCGTCGATCAGGACCACGTCGTCACCTGCGATGAAGCCAAGCACGTTCGCGTCGGGGGCCGCGAGCACGACAGCGCACTGACCGGAGGCCGTGCCGTCGGCGGAAACAACAATGCCTTCGGAGAGACCTACGGCACCCACCAGTTGCCCAGAGGCGAGGCCGCGCAGATACTTTGCGCGCAACGTGTCGTGGCCGGTGCTGCTCAGCATCGCCGACAGCGTCACCGTCGGCAGAAACGGGCCAGGGCACAACTGGTTTCCCATGACCTCCAGCACGATCGTCAGTTCGGGCAGGCCGAAGCCGGCCCCGTCGAACGCCTCGTCCACGGCCAACCCGTGCCAACCCAATTCTGCTGCAGCGGTCCAGATTTCGCGTGAATGGTCTCCATCGTCGGCGGTGCTACGTGCTCCCGCGAGCACCTTCGATCTCTTGAGTTGCCCGAGAATCGATTCGGCAAGTTCGACGTGTTCATCGAGGATGGCAAGTGCTGATGCTGGCATGTTTCGAGGTTCCTTAACCGATGCTGTAGCGGGAAAGCTCGTGGGCGACCATCCCGTCGAGATCTGGTGCAGGCGGTTCGGGCAGGATGACGGGCTCCTCGCGAGTGGGAAGCAACACCACTGCCGTTCCTGGGGTGCTGGTTTCGCCGCGTTGGTTCTCGCACCACACCTTTAGGTGGACCTCGTTGCGACCGTCGTTCTGCCGCTTGTCAGTAACCTCGCCGCGCACCCACGTGACGTCGCCGACGTAGTTGAACTTCCTGTGCTCGCAGCGCAGCTTCCACAACCAGGCGTCGTCGCCCATCCAGTCGGTGATGAGATGAGTAAGCCAGGTCTCCCGCATGCCGCCATAGTCATAAGAGTTGGGCAGCCCGAGCTCACGTGCACGCTGAGGGTCCCAGTGCAGCCGCTGGACCGTGTCCGGGATGTTGAGCCCATTGCGGGGATACAGCCCTGGCGCCTTCCGTCGAATCCGTGCGGCGAGACCGAATGCGCCTGGGGGAGTGAGCTGCATTCCCCAGCCCAGGTGGAACACCACGACGTCCGTTGTCGTGAGGGGGCCCTTGACGCGTGGCTGCAACTCATCACCGACATTCACGTCTTCGAAGTGGCGAGGCTCCGCGCCACGGCGCGTCTCGGCGGCGTACGCGGCATCGAACTCCGCGATCTGTTGGTCGGAATACGGCGTCTGCTCGAGCTTTTCCTTCGCCCGCTTCGCCGACGTGTGTCGCTCGGCATTGATCCAGGTGCCCCGCCGCACCGCGTGCATCTCGCCGCGACCGTTGGTGTACAGGTAGTCGTGGGTGATGTGTACCGTGCGTCCGCCGAAGCTGCTCTCCTTTGGTTGCACGCCGACCTGAGCCTGCAATACCTTGCAACGGTCGCCGACCGCCAGCGGCCGCCACCATTCGAACTCCATCACCGCCTGATAGGAGCCGAGTCCCGCGAACGGATCGCCCCTGAGGAGCGCCTTGGTTTCCGGATCGGGCTTGGGTGCGGCGTCCTCGCCCATCGTGTACAGGAAGTTCGGCGGCGCAATGAGCTTTCCCCACCGCGTACCCGTGGCGTAGTCCGGATCGCAATAGAGCGGGTTGTCGTCACCGTAGCCGTACGCGAAGTGCCGCGTGCCATCGCAGGTCACCTCGTAGTTGTGTGGCGGGTTCTGTTGTGGCTGTGGCACTCCGAGCCGGAGCTTGGACCGCTCGATCGCTTCGTCCGTCAGTACGCCATATCCCGCTGCCCCGGTGTCCGTGATGGCTTTAGTCACGTCCCTACTCTCCTTGCCCTTTGCTGTCACGCGATTTCTGTTCGCCAAACCATGCGACCGCCTCGGTCACGGAGGCGACGGCAGGTCGTCGAACAACGCGTCGGTGAACGTGTTCGCTGCCAAGCCCGTCTGTTCTGCGTTCTGTGCCAGCGCCGGAAGACCCGCTAGGCCGTAAAGCGAGGGCTCGCAGCCTGCGTTGGCGAGGCGATGCTCGCGTCCACGTACGGTCATGCTTCTCCCTTCGAGCTCGGCGGGGCGGTTACAGAACACTTCGAGTGCGCACGTGCCACGCCGCGCTCGGTCGCGACGGCCTCCACCGTCGCACGGGCGGAGTCCCCGGCTTGCGCTCGTGGCTCCGGAGATCAATGCGCTTCGGCCATGGACCTGGACCGTGCTGACCGTTGCCGTCATCACCGATCGAACACGACCGGAACACAATTGGGCGATCTCAGGCCAATCCCCTGTATTAGGGGTTCTCGATCGGCGTCCGGATCCAGCCGGAGTCCGGGTAGCCGATCGAGCAGCGCATTGATCGCGGTAGTCATCTCCAAACGGGCCAAGTGCGTACCTAGACACGTATGCGGGCCCCAAGCGAACGCCATGTGCGGGAGCCGTTTTCGGTGAATGTCGAACGCGGTTGGATTGGTCCAGCGTCGTGGGTCGCGGTTGGCCATTCCCATGCCCATTTCGACGATGGTGCCTTCCGGCAAGTCCACGCCGGCGACAGTGGTGTCCGCCACTGCCACGCGGCTGATCGACGCCAGCGGCGGCTCGATGCGCAGCCCCTCCTCGATTGCGGCCGGCAACAACGCGCGGTCATTGCGGACCTGCTCCAACTGGTCTGGGTGACGCAGCAGATAGAGCAGCAGGCTGCCCGTGGACCGATAGGTGGTCTCGCCGCCCGCATTCAGGAGCATTCGGCCGAACGAGACGATTTCGATGTCCGTGAGCTTGCGCCCCTCGAGTTCTGCCTGGACCAACAGGCTGATCAAGTCATCGCCAGGAGACTCTCTGCGCGTGGCGATGATGGGAGTCAAGTACTCTTCGAGTCGCTTCGAAGCACGCAGTGCTCGTGGCAGATCGTGGAAGGCCATTATTGTTTCGGCTGACCAGTGATGGAACTGGGCCACCTCGGCGGCGGGCAGTCCCATCATCTCGGTGATGACGAACGCGGGGAAGAACAACGTGAACTCAGCCGCGAGGTCCACCCGCCCGCGGTCCCCAAGGCGGTCGATCAGTCCATCGACGATGGGGGCGACGACGTTGTCGTTCCAGCGTTGGATGGACTTGCGGGTGAACGCCTGCGCGATCAGACCCCGGTGAAGGCGGTGCTCCTCACCGTCCATTCCGATCACGGTGTGGCCCCAGACTGGTCCGATGGTGTCGTCCTGGATCTTCGACGACAACGAGCGGTTCGAAAAGCCCTCGGCTAGTTCCTCGTAGCCGAGAATGCAGGCCCAGTTCTCGCTCTTGGAGAACCGATCGACGGTTCGGTAGTCCTCGAGACCGACCAGCGACTGCTGTGTGCATCGGTGCACGGCCGCGTTTTCGAGTGCCTTCGACAGCTGCCCGTACCAATCGACGACCCGGGCACGCGGCGACTCCGTCATGATGAGGTCGGAGTATCCGCCGTTGTCGGTAGTCCGGACGAAGTCACGGAGTTCTTCGGCTCTCATTGTGCTTCCCCTCGACGTAGACGACGGCCGCTACGTGGCGCGCCGCGGACCTTCATAACGAGGGTTGAGTCCATTGAGCGGGAAGGTTTCGATCCACGCCACGGAGATGTCGGGCGTCCGCGTATCACCAATGCGTCTAACGGATCCGGCCTGTCCGTGGTAGGCATCGCCACGCGCCTCGGCCAGTGAGCGCATCTGCCCGCGTTCGACGGCCTCGAACTCCCACTCCGTGCCGCCCGCCTGATAGCGGGCCTTGGCGACGTACTTATCGTCGTCCAGCAGCACTTCGGCCGTGGATTCGTTGGACTCGACGACGGGCCCGTTTTGGTCAGCCACCACGCCAAAGCCCCAGTGCTCTTTGCCGAGACAGAATGCACCGAACTCGTGCTGCCCATCTGCGTAGAAGTTGGCGAAGGTGACCCACGCCAATTCGAGAATATTGAAGATGGGGCCGTTCTTGTAGAACTGGCCGACTGGACCGTAGAAGGAGTCCATCGCGACAAGACCGCGCACCGAACGGCCACGCACGTGACCGGTGACCGCGAACGGATGGGACACGTAGAGGTTGCCGCCGCGTTCTTCGATGTTCGGCGTATACCACTGGTAGCCGTGTTTCAGCGGCGTGCCCGTCAGGTCGAGCAGATCGCCTTCACTCCAACGGAATTGGTTGTCGCCGATCTCGAAATTGAACGGTTGGCTATAAGGGGTGGCTTCGGCGTGCACGCGAAAGGCCGTCTCGTCGTCGTTCATGTTCCAACGGACGCCTGCGCCGCGGTGGGAAGCGGCGAACGCCTCCGGAGCTATCACGAGATTGTCTTCGCCAACGTTCGAAGACAATTGCAAGCCGCCCGACAGTTCGGTGATGACCTTGCGCATCGGCGAGAGGAAATTGCCGTCCGCGTCTTTGAGGCATGCCCACCAGTAGGTGGCCATCGGGGACAGGCCGAAGAACTCGCGTTCGCAGTAGGCGTCACGTGCCCTGAACTCGCATGTCGTTGCCAGACTGCGGAAGTCGAAGTTTCCGCGCCGCCGCGACGGCCACAACCAATCATTGGGCAAGCTTCCACTCATGACGATGCTCCCTGTCGTGTCGTGTCGTCCTCTGCCAGTACGACGATCTCCCCGCTGCGGCCGTCGACTTCGACGAGGGCGCCGTGGGGGAGACGCCTCGTCGCATCTCGGGCATCGACGACGCAGGTGACGCCGAATTCCCTTGCGACGATGGCGGCGTGGGACATTGGGCCGCCCAGGTTGGTCACCACCGCTGCCGCGTATTGGAATGCCGGCGTATAGCCGACGTCGGTGACTTCGGCGACCATCACGTCGCCTGGTTCGAGGTCGTCGATGCTGTCCGTTGTGACGATGCGGACGCGGCCACGGATTCTCCCGCCCGAGACGCCGAGCCCGGTCAACTTCTCACCAGGAGCGAGCAAGGAATCGTCGGCGACGGGCGCCCAGCGGCCGTGAAAGGCCGACGGCAGCTCTATCGCCGCCAAGCGTTCTTGTTCTGCACGCCTGCGTGCTACCAACTCGGACACGTCGGGTGGCAATGCCTCCAACTCGTCGACGAGGAGATAGAAGACGTCGTCTACCGAGTTCAACGTGCCCTTCGCGACCAGGCGGCAACCGATCTCACGCAGTAACGAGCGCAATACCCACGTAGACCGAACGACTTTGTCCCTGCGAATCTCGCGTTGTTTCAGCTGCCAGGCCGCCAAGCGCGCCACAGCTGGTCCCCGCCTCGCCGGAGAGCGTCCCGGCAACTGGTCGTCCGACGGCTCCCCCGACAGCGTCTTTGCGACCATCCGCGCGAATAGGGCTGGATTGTCCGAGTAGGTGGCCGAACGCAATTCGCACTCTCCGGGTCCGCGGTGACCCACCAAGGCCAACTCTTCGAACAGGGCGTCGTGCAAGCGGGGCGCCTTGGTACGCAATGCGGCGACCACGTCGTCGCTGGCAAGGGCTTCGACTGAGGCATCGTCTGTGCGGGCGAGATCGGCGAGGCGACGCAGGCTGCTGATCGCTCTTCCGCTCGCGATCCCTTCGGCGCCTGCGGTTGCACCTGACTTGGTGATGCGTTCGGCCGCGGTGGCGGTTGCGGTGGCGAACAACGCCGACCACGAAGCGAGCACCCATCCGTAGGCAACGAGGTCACGCGCCAGCATGATGAGGCTTTCCAGGCGCGCATCATCGAGGTCGCCGAGGTCGTCGGGCAGCAGTCGCTCGAGGCGGTCCACGTCGGCGACATAGGCGTCGGAATCGCGAGCGGAGCCTGCAAGAAGGCCGATGCCCGTGCTGGCCACACTGATGAGATCGCCGATCCTGGTGACGATGCCAGGTCGGTCGATCGGTGGGCGTTGGTCACCGAAAACCGGTGTGTCGCCGAGGACGCGCCCGAAGAACTGCGCGTTGAGGCTGTCCGGGTTGGTGCCCGGCATCGCGTCAGCCATGTAGTACGTCGACGTCACGCCGGCGTGCAAGCGGTGGGCGAAGACACCGATCGATCGCGTGCTCACTTCGACCGCGGCGGTGCCACGTAACTTGAGTCGTCGGGCGATCGAGACGCCGCCAGACTGGAACCCTCGAACGGTGGAAGACGCCGATGCCGGTGAGAATGGTCCAGGCAATGCCTCGGAGAGATTCGACGCGACGAACGTCGGATACCGCGGATCCACGGGAGTGTCGAACTCGCCATTGAGACCATCGGGGCCGGCGGGGACGGGTACTTGCCCGTCGGTCGCAGGCGTATCGACCGCGGGTACGTCGTGGACGAGGGCCGTACGCCAGGGCAGGTCCACTACCTTCTTGCCAAGCGATACGCGGCCGCGCACGGCCAGTGCGAAGTCCTCGATGCACTCCTGACCGGTCCAGGCTGGTCGATATCCCCACTCATTCACCAGCCGGTCGGTGTTCATGATGGGGAAGTTCAGCAACAGGTCGAACTCAGAGGGTGAGGCCTCCACCAGACCACGACGGAACAGTACTCCCAGGCCTGCCTTCAGCATCCTCTTGTTCACAGGGGCGAGCGTGCGGCCGATCGCAGTCGTGATTTCACGGAATGTCGGTTCTCCTGAAGCAGCCAGGTTGACCGCCCCGACCTCGTTGCCCAGTACGGCACGCACGAACAGGCGGTGGACGTCGTCGGTGTGGACGACCTGAATGGGGCGATCAGCTGACCCCTCGACGTTGGGGAACATCGGCGATGCAAGTAGCTTCATCACGATGTTGTCGACGTCGCGACCAACCACGATGCCGGGTCGGATAGCCACCCACTCCTTGCCTGAATGGGCAAGCATCGCTTCGACTTTCGACTTGTGGTAGCCGTACCAGTGATCCGCGGCCGGCAACAACTCGTCGTCTTCGGTAAGAGTCGGTGTGTCTGCCGGTCGGGCACCGTACGCCAATACCGAAGATGCGAAGACGATGCGGCGGGAACCGGCTCGATCCATCTCGGCCAGCACGTTTTCCGTACCACCCAGATTGATCTCGCGGGTGAACGCTTCGTCGGGTGTCGAGTTCACCACCCAAGCGCAATGCGCGACGACGTCGGCGCCTTCGATCGCTCGCCGAACACCCGATTGATCGCGGATATCGGCTTCGATGAATTCACTGTCGTGAAACCAATTTTCGGGACGGTGGCGGGCCAGGCCGACGATCTGGTGGCCCTCGGACCGCAGGCGGGCCGCGATTCCGCGACCGAATACGCCACTGGCGCCGGTGACTGCGATTTTCACGGCTGAGCCCACGGTGTCACTGGTGCCACCGACTCGAAGACGGTCTTGCCGTCGAGTGCGCGGCGCAAGAGCAAGAAGTCAGCGCCCTTGTATGCGCGGCGGTCCGACGGTCCGAGCGTAATGATGGTGCCAGGGCCGCCGGTGCACGAGGGAATTCGCCGAACGGTGTCCAAGCCATCGCGAAGCCCGAGCGGAGTGGCCACGCGCATCCGCCCGAGACCGAGCGCGAATGCGTGACCCAGGTCGTATCCAGTCGAAAGGCCCGACGTCGCGTAGGAGTAACCGAACCGTTCGTGAAACCGCGTCAGCACCGCGGCAAAGACTTCGTTCTTCTCGTCGTACTGATCGACGCCGACCCAACCCTCTAGTCGCCTGGCCCTCGCCTCACTGTAGGTGGCGCTGACGAATGCCGTCGTCTGAACGCGTGGCGGATCCCAGCCAATCTGTTCGAGTGCAGGGCGCACCCATTGGTTTACGCCGCCCAGACCGAGGTACACGAGCGCGTCGGGTTTGGAGTCGCGACAGACGTTGAGCGCCTCCACCAGTTCTTCGACGCTGGTGGCGGGATAGACCGGCGGCTCGGCCGTAATGACCAAACCGTGCGGTTGAAGCTCGTGCCGAAAGAACTGCGAGTACTCCTCGCCGATCTGGGTGCGTTCGCGCAAGACGGCGACTCGCCGGTGGCCGTTGGCGGCGAGCCATGCGGCGATCACGCCGGGTTCATCGGCCAATCCGCCATTTGCGAAGGCGTAGGCGAACTCGCCGACGAAGCGGGTTGATCCACAGATCGTTCCGGTCGGCACGCCGAGACGCTCGATTTCCGGAAGCAGGGACAAGCAGTTGTCTGTCGTGTAGGGCCCGATGACTCCCAGTACGCCTTCGTCCTCGACGAGTTCGCGGTATGTCTTGATCAAGCCGTGAGCTGACGCCCAAGGCTGTGCGTAGACCTCGCGGACCACCAGTTCAACCGGACGCTCCAACAGTCCTCGTGCACGCACTTCGTCGCACGCGAACTGAATGGCATCCGGCCAGCAATCGCTCAGGCCCTCGTGTTCGGGCAGGTCGATGAGCACACCGAGCCGGTACGGCTCGATGGGCCGGCCATGATAAACAGTCGCCACTGACGTGTCACTTTCTCTCGCGAGGCCGTTCAACCAAAGAGTATAGATAATCTGGCTTTCAGGATAGTCCCCAATTCCGGACAGCCCGGGCGGCCGGCTGACCTGAATCGGACATTTCGGCGGTATCGCCTCGATCGTTCCGGTTGGGCAAAGCCGTTGTTCGACAACAGATTATCGGTGCAATGGGCAACGAACCATCGCCTTAGGCCTCTCGCCTTGGGCGCGCGTGCGACGGTGGATTCGGTACGCCTGGTCGCACGATGTCTCATGCTAGAAAGCGGTGGTACGTGTTGTCAATCACATGATTAAATACCTATGGAGTCCACCGCCACGTAGCTGGGGTGTGGCGGGCCGATCTCGTGAAGCCTAGGAGCGTGACATCGTGGCCCGCACCAAGCCGACGAAGTCCCTCGTTGAGCCACGCTGGCGTCGTGATCCCGAGGCGAAGAAGGTCGCCATCCTCAAGGCGGCGCGACACATGTTCGGCGCTCGCGGCTACGGGTCGACGACTGTCCGAGATATCGCGAACGAGGCCGGGGTGAACCAGTCTCTGGTCTTTCGCTACTTCGGGTCGAAGGAAGGACTGTATGCAAGTTCGGTACCCGAAGAGGGCTACATCGACTCCATCTTCTCCGATGACCTCGCTGAATCGATCCGGAATTTGGTGCGGTCGATGCTCGTCGAAGATGGCGGCGGAGCGCCACCAGTGGCTGGGTTGATCCGGGGCGCTAGCGAGAAGGAGCTCAGCGCCATGCACCGGCGCGGGTTTGACCGGATTGCCGATCACATCGAGAAGTCGATCGACCGTGCCGATGCTGCGTTGGTATCCCAACTCGTGTTCGCATGGGTAATCGGAATTGCGGTGGCGCACGACATCCTCGAGAGGGACGCCCTCGTCACGGCGGGACCAGACGCCATCGCGGCAGTCCTCGTCGAGGCCGTCGCCTCGCTGCAGAACTCTCCAAGCGAGAAGGTGAAGAAGCCCGTGATGCAGGCAAATTCATTACGTAACGGTCGTGCGTCTTCCCGCGGTGATGGCGATGGTGACTCAGTTCGATCGACCTGCAGTGAGGGATGAGATGACCGAACCGACTATTCGGCCGCCAAGACGGCCATAATCGGCCGGGTGAATACGGTTGCCGCCCAAGACAACGACGACGGCGAGCGACAAGAGCATGGAGTGAGCCGAGGGCAAGGTGGCATTCTCATCTGGTCTGGCGCGGTCAAGGGCGCAGTGACGCAAGAGGGTTAGCGGTCGCCGGTCACGCCATCGAAGAACTTCCGAAGCTCGATGATGGTGTGCCCTGAATTCTCGTGCAAGATGGTCGTCATGCCCATCTCGCGAGCCGGCGCAAGATTCACCTCGAGATCATCGACGAACACGCAGGCGCTCGGAGACACTCCGAGACGATCGGCTGCGAGCTGATAGATTGCCGGATCGGGCTTGCGCATTCCGACGTCCCGTGACACCAGGACTTCGGTGAAACGAGGCAGCGATTCCCACGGATACGAGTAAGTTGCGCCCCACGAGTTGCTCACCAATGCAGTGGGTATGCCTTCGTCGACCAAACCGCCAATTGCCTCGACCATGGCGTCGTCGAGATTCCAAGTGACGGCTTCAACAGCGGCGTACCAGTCGCGGCCGTCAACTGGCCGTGCGGAATGTCGTTGCAACACAGGGGTGACGAGCGCACCGAACTCTTCGGTGGAGATCTTTCCTAGCTCCAGGGCCACGAACGGGCTGTCTTCACTTTGGGTGCCGCTGAAGCAATCGCGCAAGAATCCAGGGCCGTCGACGCCCAGTGCGGCACACGCCGCCGCGAATGACTCGAGAACGGAGACGGTCAAGACGCCGCCGAAGTCGACGAGCAGAGCTCTCCCGGAGAGGTTGGGCAACGGACTGGTTGGCTCCATGAATATAGATTATCTATAGTCAGGCAGCTTGGCCAGTGCGGTGCTATCGACGCAGATCGGCGCCGAGCGACGCCTCTGCCCAAGCCAAGTAACGCCCTGCTGCGGCGTGAATTTCGCGCTGACCGAGTCCATAGCGCGATGCGTCATAAGTGTGCGCACCCGTGCTCTTGTGACGGTCGCCGTCGTCCGCGGCCCTCGCAAGCGCCGCGAGCGAGCCGGGGGTGAGAGGCATCCCTGTGTACTCATACAACTGGGGTATGACGGTCATGGGACGCTTGACGATGTCGTCGAAGACGACGTCGTAGAACCTTCCGGCAGGAAACGCAGCCCGCGCTCGTAGCGAGTTGTCGAGGGCTCGTATCGACTTCCGGAAGACCTCTTGGCCAAGTGCTAGCAAGTCGACCTCGTCGGTGTACTTCTGGTGGTAGGCCTCCATCATCAAGCAGTTGGACGACACCGATTTGGCTGGATCCCGATGCGTCAGAACAATGCGAGCCTCGGTGAACACACTGACGAGTTCCTCTAGGAACTCGAGATGCACGGGCGCCTTGAGACATAGCCGGCGGTGACGCGGATCTACCTGTCGCTGCTGCCATTGCAGTAGTTGCAACTGGCGATAAAGGAGGCGATACATGGCCCGTGCGTCCTGCTCTTCGAGCCACCGAGTGTATGAAGGGGTGTGCTGACCGATGTTGGGGACGAGGAAGCTCTGTGCCATCAACAGGAAATCCTCTTCGGGAGCTTCAATCGACATGGAATGGGCGTCGAATACGCCGGGAGAGGATTTCATGAGCCGGTCGAGCCGATGCTGAGCCAAGGACGGCCTCGAATCGGGAGCGCCGGCCGCGATGTCATCGAGTGGTGCCGGATACATGACCTCCCAGGTCCTCAGGTACGTCCAACGGTCGTCCGCGCACAGAAGATGGTGCAGCTTCGTGGTGCCCGATCGGTAGAGCCCCGTCACGAAGACCGGCGCCTCGATCTGTTGCTCGGCGATGTCGGGGTAGCGGGCGAAGTGGTTCTCTAGGACCAGTCGGGTCGTCACGTGGTCGGCGGCTTGACGGAACGCCACTTGTCGCCCGCGCTGCGTGAGTGCAGCCTCCTCGCGCTGGGCTTGAAGCCACCGTTCGAGTGGCACGACAAGGTCGTCACCAAGAACGTCGGTGAGGCCGGTCTTCTCCCGGGCTGCGGCGAGCACGGCATCGACGGTGAATGCGATGTCACTCAACGGAGAACCGCCTCGTCCGCGCGACGGTAGTTGGTCGCCAATGGGCCCAGTTCGGACAGCAACCGTATCCCTGGCGGAGCGGCAATGACGTGGGGAAGGCGATTCAGCACGACTGCAGCCGAGGCGACCCGGGAGTCCTGTCGCTCGACGACGATACGGCTGCGCGGAGCGCCGTCGACGTTCCATTCCATGTGTTCGGTTTCACCGGGGCGCAGGATCCGCAACTCGATATTCGCTGTGGCGGTGATGCCTTCGGCGCTCCGTGCATCGACTCGAAACCGGATCCCGGTCGTATGCCCGGCGGGGATGTCGCGGTTGAGCGACAGCGAGGCAACGGGGTCCGTGTAGACGACCGGCTCCAGTGTCTCGATCACGTCCGTGACGGTGAGCCCAAGAGCCACCATCACATGCTCGGGGATGGTCTTGTACATGCCGGCCAATGCATGTCGCCGTTCCTCGAATGTCACCGTGAACTCGCCCGGAGTCATGTCGAGACCGACGTATTCAGCGAGTCGAGGGCTCGGGTAGTTGATTTGCGTAATGCTCGTGTGGTGCAGGGAGACCAGGCTCGCGCACTGGCCCGCGGCGAGGATCCCCGACCAGATTCGTGATGTATCCCAGATGCCGGTGCCGGTGAAGGTGGCTCCGTGCTCGACGGCGAGCTCGTTTATGCGCGTGGCAGTTTCGGCATCGCTACCCCAGGGGTAGTAGCTTTCGGTGCCATGGCAGACGACATCGAGTCCTGCGCTGAGCAACCGTTGGTAGGCGGGAAAATTCTGCCGGAGTCTGTCAGCGACGAACACGACGGCGACGTCGGCCTCAGTTGCCGCGTAGCCGTATGTTTCGCAGTCCTCCACCACGATGCCGAGCGGTTCGGCAAGGCCTGCGAGTTGCCCGAGATCCCGACCCACCTTGGGGCCAGCGCGGTTGACGGCGGCGACGATCGGCCAACCACGTGCGGACGCCAAGCGTGCGAACTCCTGGCCGTATCTTCCCGCTCCGTAGAGCAGCACTCGGGGCGCCGTCGAGGCACGCGCCGAATGGTTCGGCTGGTCATCACCAAGCATTCATTCATCCGGTTTCTCTATATGAATCTCCACCGTGACGCTGCCAACCTACACCGCTGCGTCACCCAGTCGTCAACTGCCGGTTGAGCACTTGACTGAACCGGAACGACGTCATCGCAATGAGTCGATGTCGATGACGAAGCGGTAGCGCACATCGCTGGCGAGCACGCGATCGTACGCCTCGTTCACCTCGCCGATGGAGATCACCTCGACGTCCGCGCCGATGTCATGCGAGGCGCAGAAGTCCAGCATTTCCTGGGTCTCTCGGATGCCGCCGATCGGCGACGCGGCAATGCTCTTGCGGCGCTGCAGCAAGTGCATGGCACCCACCGTCAACGGTGCCTCAGGCACGCCGAGCATGACGATGGTGCCGTCGCGGGCAAGCAATCCGACGTAGGCGTTGAGATCGATGTTGGCCGAGACCGTGTTGAGGATGAGGTCGAAGCGACCGGCCTGACGACGAAACACCTCGGGTTCGTCGGTGACGAGGAAGTCGCTGGCCCCCAGTTCAAGCGCATCTCCGCGCTTGCGTTCAGACGTGCTGAGGACCGTCACTTCGGCACCCATCGCGGCCGCGAGTTTCACTCCGACGTGGCCGAGTCCGCCGAGGCCGACGATCGCGACCCTGGTACCGGCCCCAGCGTTCCAGTGCTTCAACGTCGAAAACGTCGTGATGCCTGCACACAGCAGTGGCGCCGCCGCGGCCGGATCGAGGACCGCGTCGATACTCAGCACGAAGTCTTCGTTGACGACGATGGCCTCCGAGTAGCCGCCGTAAGCGGTTGTGACGCCGTCCCTTTCGTAGCGCCCATAGGTGCCGATGCGGCCGTCGCAGAATTGCTCGAACCCAGCCTCGCATTCGCGGCATTCGCGACAGGAATCGATGAGGCATCCGACACCGACGATGTCGTCGACCTCGTGCTTGGTTACCGCCGAACCGATTTGGCGTACTCGACCGACGATCTCGTGGCCGGGTACCAATGGAAACAGTTGGCCGGGGAAGTCGCCTCGCGCCATGTGGATGTCGGTGTGGCAGATGCCGCAGAACCGTATGTCGATGAGGACGTCATGCCTGCCCGGCGCGCGGCGCTCGATCAGAACGGGTGCGAGCACCGCGCCCGGAGAGCCGGCGGCATAGGCGTTGATCATCGGCAGCGTCTTATCACCGAGCGGCACGATCGAGCCGTCGCCTCGCTAGCCGACGCTGCAGCCTCAGGTAGCCGCGCAGCCCCGCCGTGAGCGCAGGCGAATACGGAGGGGTCATCATCGTCGCGAGGCTCACGGGCAGCTTGCTGGTGGTGATGGTGCGGTGGTGGGTGAACGTGTCGAAACCGGTCTTACCGTGGTAGGCGCCCGACCCGCTTCGACCAACGCCGCCGAACGGGGCGGCGTTGATCGAACAGTGCGCGGCGAAGTCGTCGATCGTCATGCCGCCGCTCGTCACGCGGCGCCGGTACTCGTCGAACGAGGCGTCCTGCGGACCGAACCAATACGTCGCAAGGGGTGCCGGCCGAGCGTTGACGTAGTTGACGACGGAGTCGATGTCGTCGTAGGGCAGTATCGAGAGCACCGGCCCGAAGACCTCGTCGCGCGTCACCAGCATGTCGTCGGTGACACCGAGCAAAAGCGTTGGGGGAAAGCGTCTTCGGCTTCGGTCCAATGGCAAGGGTGCGGTGCGTACGTCGGCTCCGAGCCGTCGGGCGTCGTCGACGAGGGCGCTCACGCGGTCGAAGTTGCGGTCATCGACGATGCTGACCAGTCCTTCGGCGTTGTCCCCCGAAACCAGTTGGGTGGCAATCTCCATCGCAGTCTCGGCGAATTCCTGTACCCGGCCGGATGGCACGAACACGTAGTCGGGACATAGGCACAGCTGCCCGCCATTGGCTAGGCGGGCGGACATGATGCGCTTGGCGGCGACGTCGACGTCTGCTGCTGGTCCGACCACGGCCGGATTCTTGCCTCCGAGCTCGAGCGTCACCGGCACCAGGTTCGCGCCGGCCGCCTTGGCGACCAGCCCTCCGACACCAGGGGAACCAGTGAAGAAGAGGTGGTCGAACGGCAGGTTGCTGAACGCGGCGCCGACCTCTGGACCGCCGGTCACCACGGCCAATTCCTCGGGGGCGAAGTACCGGTGCGCGGCGGATGCGAACGCCTCGGCGGTGCGGGAGGTGACTTCGGAGAACTTGATCATCACCCGATTGCCTGCCGCCATGGCGGAGGCGGTCGGTTGCACGACGAGTCCGACGGGGAAGTTCCACGGCCCGATCACGCCGACGACGCCCAGCGGCCGCTTCTCCACGATCGTTGGCAGGCCGGAAAGTGCTGTGCGACGCAGCTTGTCAGGTCGCATCCAGTGTTCCAACTGCTTTCGCGTCGAGAGTAGATCCGGCATGATCCCCGCGACGTCGGACAGCAAGCTGGCAGGTATCGGCCGGTTGCCGAAGTCGGCGTTGAGCGCCTCGGCGAAGGACTCGGCATTTTCCGTCAACAGCAGGATCAATCGGTCGAGCCGTTCGCGCCTGGTGGCCGCCGACGGCGGACCTTCCCGCAGGAAGTCCTTGCGCTGCAGCTCCAGAATAGACCGCAAGTTGAATGAATCCGGCTGCGAGGCTGAATCTTCCACCGAGTGGAGGTGATGTGAGGTCATGCTCGTTTCCCTTCGGGCCGACGTATTGCGATGGTGCTGTGGTTTCGAATCAACGCCCTCATCGGAGCGCGTATGACACGCAGATCGGTTCGGTGCGGGACCTTGTCGGCCAACTCAGATCCCGCAGCTCACGTCATGCAATGCTGTCCACTGCGTGAGCTTGACGCGTGGCCGGGCGGTACCGGCTGCCGCTCTGCGCTCGAACTGGTCGATGCGCTTCCAGCCCGCGTAGTCGACCACCGACTTCGCTTTCTCGCCAACGAAGCTCATCAACGTCTCGCCGGTGTTGGTACGCAACGTCGTGTCGGACCGAAGGTCATGAAGCAACGTGGCAACCGTTTCGCGGGCGCAGAGCTTGTTGCTCCCGATGACTCCACGGGGACCGCGTTTGATCCAGCCGGTGACGTACGCGCGCTCAACCACCTTCGAGTCTGATCTAGTGACTCGGCCTGCGACATTTGGCACGATCGCTCGGGTGCTGTCGAAGGGCAGCCCCGCCAGGGGCTCAGCTGCGTAACCTATGGAGCGGAAGACGAGGCCCGTGTCGAGTTGTTGGACTTCGCCATTCGGCTCGGCGACTGTCCGACCATTCTTCGCGACGAGTCGATTGCCCGTCAGTCCGATCGCTCGGACCTTGTCGTCGCCGAGTATCTCGATTGGTGAGGTCAAGAATCTCAATACCATGCGTGCCTTGCCTCTCCTAGGGCGAGCCGCGAGGTCGGCCAACAACCGACACTTGAGGTCGTTGGCGAAGCCGCAGGCATCGACGTCCGTCGATCTCGTGGGGAAACCGGCATTCTCGACGCTTATGTCGAGCTCGAGATGGTTCAGCTCGACCAGCTCGGGTGTCGTGAACGAGCACTCCTGAAGACCACGGCGGCCGACGAGAACGACCTCGCGCACTCGACTTCGGCTGAGCGCGTCGAGGGCGTGATCGGCGATGTCGGTCTTGCTGAGCTCTCCGGCACCGAGCAGTAACACACGCGCGATGTCGAGCGCGACGTTTCCGTTGCCAATGACCACGGCCCGTTCGCAGTCGAAGTCGAATTCATGTTGACGATAGTCAGGATGCCCGTTGTACCAGCCGACAAAGTTAGTCGCGGAATGGCTTCCCGGCAGTTCTTCACCCGGGATGCCAAGGCGCCGATCACCGCGGCATCCGTAGGCGTACACCACCGCGTCGTAGAGCCTAGCGAGGTCGACGGGTAGCACGTCGAGACCGATCTCGATGTTTCCGTAGAAGCGAAAACGCCCGCTGGCCAGTATGAGCCGCTCGTAGAATTCGATGACGTTTCGGCGGGCATGGTGGTCGGGCGCTACGCCGGCCCTTGCAAGCCCGCCCATTGTCGGCAACCGGTCGATGAGATCGACAGTAGTACGGCTCGACTGCTTGAGGATCTCGCTTGCCGCATACACGCCCGACGGCCCCGCACCGACGACGGCGATACGCCAGGGCGAGCCGGTCACGAGGATCGAGCCTTTGAGTAGTCTGCGTTGATCTGTTTGTAGGCAAGCAGATTCGCCGGCATCGTCGCGTCCACCATCACGGCATTGACTGGACACGCTTCCAGGCATGCGTTGCACTGCACGCAGACGTCTGCATCGATATAGAGCTGTTCTGCCTTCTCGAATTCGCGGTCCTGCGGGGAAGGATGAATGCAGCCGACTGGGCAGACATCGACGCATGCCGTATCGAGGACGCAGGTGCCGATGATGACGTAGCTCATTGGTCGGCTCCCGTGCTCCACGCTCGATTGTTGCCAGCGGGAACATCCGGGCCGCCGGTCATCGCAGACTGCACGACATCGGTGACCATGTCGTGATGGTCTGGCCAAGTGATGTCGTCGAACACGTCTGCTAGTTGATCGACCTCGATGCGCACCGGGGTGTTGTTGAAGGCCGGCGTCTGTGACAGGGGGTCGAGGACGACACTCGACACTAGAAGGTTGCGATTGGCGCCCATGTCGACTGCGGTGCTGCCGGATGCCGGATCAAAGATGCGCGAACCCCACCCGTGCGGAATGACGACGACGTCCGGCCGCGGACCCGCCACGATTTTGGTCGGCAGCTCTATCGACCCCGTCCGCGACTGAACACGCACGCGCTGGCCGTCTACGACGCCCAGCTCCTCGGCCAGAGATGGGTGGATCTCCACCGAGTTGAAACGCTCAGCCTGAAAGAGGCCGGGTGTCTCGTTGAGCCAGGAATTCATCGCCTCACGACTGCGTCGGTTGATCATGGTCAGCGGGAATCGTTCATCCCGTTGAGGACGATGTGCTACCAGTTGACGCGCCGCTGCGAGCAGTTGGGAAGGGGCGCAGTGGACGACTTTGTCCGGCGTGAGCAATCTCGGCGCCAGGTCGCCATACCGCTTCTCGTCGTACACCAGGCCGTGTGGGTTGCGCCGGATGTCGTCGTACTTGACCCGGCGGCCGCTCAAGATGAGTGCTCGCTCGATCACCCTGGGGCCGAACGCCAATGCGGGCCGGCGGAGGGTCCGGGCCAGCAAGCGGCTCAAGCGGATGGCGGTGTTGACGCCTCGCTTGCCGAGCAGCGGTCGCTTCATGGCCAACGCCAAATTCGTGAAGAACTCCCACTCCTCCTGAACGTCGGTTGGCGGGGTCACCGCTCGGTTGGCGTACTGCGCGAAGGGTTGATCCACGATGCTGGAGAAGAGGACGTGCAGGCCCTCACGTTCGAGGAAGTGGGTGCCGGGGATCAGCCAGTCCGCGTGACGGTGGCTCTCGCGCTGGACGATGTCGACGACGACGAGGAGGTCGAGCTGACTCAGTGCCTCGTCGAGGGCAGCGCTGTCGGGTCCCGAGACGACCGGGTTGCCGTTGGCGATGAGCATGCCGCGAATCTGACCGGGTCCCGGCGTAGTGATCTCGTCGGCGAGTTCGGCCAGCGCGTGGAAGCCGGCGATCTGGGGCTGGTTCCTCAGTCGGGTTCGGTGCGTGGACTCTGCAAAGGTCGCCTTGTAGATGAGAGGAAGATTGACCGCGCTGCGTTCGAATCGCCGACCACCAACCACGTCCATCCTATTGGTGACGATGTTGAGTACGTTGCTCAGCCACTCGCCGACCGCACCCGTCTCGGTCTGCGCGACGCCGGTGTGGGTGAGGCATACGGCGGTGCGCGCAGTGGCGAAATCACGTGCGAGTGAGGTGATGTCGGAGACCGAGACGCCGCATCGGTCGGAGAGGTCTAACAGGTCCACGCCAGTGGCGAAATCGCGCACATCATCGATGCCCGACACCGGGATCGCCTCGGGCGTCCGGTCGAGGCCCTCGCGGAAGATGACATGCAGAATGCCCAGTAGTAGTGCCCAGTCGGCGCCCGGCCGCACCGCGATGTGCCGGTCGGCGCGTTTCGCGCTCTCCGACAACCGCGGATCCACGATGACCAGTTGTGCACCCCGCGCCTGCGCCTCGAGTGTGCGGGTCCAGCCGTTCGGGATGGAGTCGGTCCAGCCGAACTTGCTTTGGTATGGGTCCATTCCGATCATGAGGAAGTAGTCGCACTCCTCGATGTCGGGCAGGAACGCGGGCAGGTCGTAGCCGTACATCGCCATGGCGACGACGTGAACGTTGTTCTGATCGACGGAGCCCACCCAGAACCGGTTTCCGGTACCAATCGCGTCGAGAAGGGCGGTCAGAAGCATGCTGCCGCCGAAATTGAACCCCATGGGATTGCCGTGATACGAACCGATCGCCTCGGGGCCGTGCTCGTCGATGATCGCGTTCATCCGCTGCGAGATGTCGGCGATGGCGTCGGCGTACGTGGCAGGTTCGTACCGATCTCCAACCCGTCGCATCGGGGTGGTCAGCCGCTGGGGATGTCCGACGACCTCGGCCGCCGTCATCCCCTTGCGGCAGAAGTCGCGCCAGCTGTAAGGATTCTCCCGGTCGGGCTCGATGGACAGCACCTTGTTGTCTTGCACCGAGATCTTGATCCCGCACAGGCATACGCAGTATGAGCAATGGCTGAAAACCGTCTTCAGCGCGCCATTGTTCGTGCTGGGCGCCATGGTGAGGTCCGTCGTCTCGCGCAAGGTCACGATTTCCTTCACTTCTGGCGAGCCTATTCGGACGGGCCTGGGCGGGTTCGACTGCACGCATGCATGGATCATTTAAGTATGAATAATATAGATTAATTGGTAGCCAGCGGTCGAAATCGCCAAGGCGGTTACGATGCCGGATCCATCGACTTCGGTGCGGCACGTGCTGCCGCGAGCGCCTGCCCCCACACGTCCTTGACGCTTCTGCCTGTAGCCTGCGCGACCCGGACGCAATCACGGTGCTCGGGCTTGACGTTGACCACTTCGCCGTCCAAGAGTCCGAACTTCACTGAGATGTCGTAGCCGTCGACCACGACCTTGTCGAACCGACGCTCCAGGGCCCAGCGGTGTTCGACCCGTCGCACGCGCACCCCCAGCGTCGTGGAGTGGCGCAGCATGGCGTGGGCGACAGACCGCTCGTTGGTGGTGGATACCAATGCGGCCAACGTGATTCCCGGGCGGCCGTTCTTCATGCCCGCGGGCGTGGTCCAGGCGTCGTGTGCACCGGCCTCCAGGCAGGCGGCCACCACGTCGGGGACCCATTCGGGCAGCATGTCGTCGAGATTCGTCTCGAGGATGAGTGCAGCGCGACCGGCTTCGGACCGCTCTGGGTCCGGCGCGCCGAGCAGAGCGCGCACGACGTTGGGCACCGACTGCCAATCCGCGTTCCCCGATCCGACGCCGATCGTCGACAGTGTCATCGCAGGCATCACCCCGAACCGGTTGCTCAACGACTTCACTAGCGCCGCGCCGGTTGGCGTGACGGTCTCACCCTGGACGTCGACCGCGTAAACCGGTGCATCACACAATATTTCGAGTGTAGCGGGAGCTGGGAGCGGTATGACCCCGTGCGCGCTGCGGGTCGTGCCTCGGCCCATCGGCAAGGGCGAGCAGACGATCTGGTCGATGCCGAGTTGTTCCACGGCCAACGCGACGCCGCAGATGTCGACGATGGCGTCGAGTGCGCCCACCTCGTGGAACGTGACCTCGTCGGGCGAGATGCGATGGACGCGGCCTTCGGCATCGGCCAGCACCTCGAACGCGCGATGCGCGCGCGACTTCGCGCCTGCCGGCATCTCGCTGGCGTCGATGATATGCCGAATGTCCCGCAGGCGCCGGTGCGCGTGCTCGTGCGGAGCCGTCACGGTCAACGCGGTGGCGCCGATTCCGTGTCGTTCCACGGAACGAACCTCCAGTGTGACACCGAGATTCGGTAGCTTGGCCTGGATTTCCGGTAGCGACGCACCTGCGTCGATCAGTGCGGACAACAGCATGTCCCCGGCAACCCCGCCCACGCAGTCGAGGTACAGCGTGGTGCTCACGAACGCCCGATGATTCGCGCGGCGCCGCATGCCGCGCCGAAGCCGTTGTCGATGTTGGTGACGAGTACCCCCTGTGCACAGCTGGCCAGCATCGCCGCCAACGCCGTCTCGCCCCCGCGCGCTGCGCCGTAGCCGGTGGACGTCGGTACGCCGATGACGGGACATGCGACGAGGCCGCCTGCGACGGACGCCAGGGCTGCATCCATTCCTGCGACGACGATGAGGACGTCTTCGCTACGCAGGTCATCGACACGCTCGAGCAGACGCCACAGACCTGCGACCCCGACGTCGACGTAGAGGTTGGCGTCGATGCCGAGGAAGTCGAGGGTACGCCGGGCTTCCAGCGCCACAGCGCGGTCGGAGGTGCCCGCCGCGACGATGCCCACTCGGGCGTTGCGTGGCGGCGTGGTTCCGTTCAGGAAGGCGGTCAGCGATATTTCGTCGTAGTCGAGCGCCACGCAGGCGCGATCGACGACCGCCTCGTACTGCATCGCGTTCATCCGAGTGAAAAGGACAGGGCCAACGTCGGATTCGGCCAGACGGGAGGCGATGGCGACGACGTCGTCGACGTGTTTGTCGAGGCAGTAAACGGCCTCGGGCAAACCGATGCGAGCCGTACGCGCTTGGTCGTAGATCAGAACCTCGGGCGCCGTCACGTGAGGTTCCTGTGGATTCTTGACATCTTTGTGTGGGAGGTCCATGCTGTGACATAGATTACGGACTAATTCGGTACGTATCAAGAGGAGGTTTTCGGTTGCAGACGATCGAGCTCGGCATCGAGGTGATTGACGAGAACTGCACGGGTTGTTATCGGTGCGAGCGCGTGTGTCCGACCGAGGCCATCGTCATGGTTGGCCCGAAGACTGAGGCACTTGCCGTCGTCGACAACGACAAATGCATTGCCTGCATGCGGTGCATCGACTCATGCGACGATGACGCGCTGGTCACCATTGTTCGCGACGAGCCCATCAACGTCGAAGTCGACACGACGGACATCGACGAAGAGGCGATCAAGAAGATCTGCTTCGCGACGAACACGCCGCCGAGCCACCTGGTGTGCCCGTGCAGCAACAGGTCCGCACAGGAGATCGTCGCAACGATTCTCCAGGGCGCCGACTCCTACGAGAAGCTGTCGTTGCGCATCGGGGTTCAGTCCGGGTGCCTTATGTACTGCTCGGTGGGGTTGCGCCGGCTGCTGGTGGCGGCGACGGGTGAGGCTCGCACCGAATCGAAGCTGCGTCGATACAACACCGACCAGGCGTTGATGAACATCGAGCCCGATCTGGATTCGCGTTACCCCCTGTTCGGCATCCGCGTCGAGCAGGGGTGGCGGACCAAGGAGTCGGCCGAAGCAGAAGTGGATTTGTGACGTACCAGCCCAACATCGAGGAGGAGCTCTCGTGACGACGATCGAACGCACCATGTTCAACCCCCCGGTGGAACCGCCCGAGATCATGCCGTCGGTGTACGGTCCGCGGGTCCGGAAGATGCGCGGCAAGGACGTGCCTGGCATGGTTTCGTTGCCCGTGCGGCAGTTGTTCGACGACATTGGTCCGGCGATCTTCCACCATGGCGACGACGGGACCGCCATTCGCCGCGCTGCGCTCGACGCACTGGCCGACGTCGACATGGACATGATCAAGCCGAGTCATCGGGTGAACGTGATCTGTTCCGAGCACGGTTTCGGTATTGACGGTGGATTTGGTTATGCCGAGATGCTGGGGGCCATCCGCGACTCGATCGTGGAACGCACGGGCTGTCAGAACGTGAAACTCGTCGTGATCGCGTGGCACGGCCGCAAGGAGCCGCAGGAATTCATCGACTTCTACGGCTTGTCCGAGCGGTACGCGGGCAAGGTGACAGGTGCCAACCCGCTGGATCAGGGCGTGCAGATCGACACGGTGCTCGGCCCGCTGTATGGGCTGCGCGCGATCTACAGCGCCGACTGGATCGTGCATACCCACTACGACGATCCGCGCGAGGTGTACGCGCATCGCGCGATCGACCGCATCACCAAACCGTTCGGAATGTCCTACGCGCGCATGGAAACTCGGTCGATCTTCCACATGGAGATGGGACCGCGGACCGGTAACCTGATCGGCCGTGCCGTCGCGGACTCGGAGTTCGTGCGCAGCAAGCTGGCCTTCTCCGCGGTCATGACGAGTTCGCCCGACGGACTGACTGGTGTGGACGCCGACAACGATCTCGATCTGCTCGGCGCCCGCACCACGGTGGGAATGTTGCGTTCCTACGGAAAGATGCTGGCGCTGTTCCGCACCATCGATGACGTCATTCCGATCATCGACGGTGCACGGTGGCCGTATTACATTCATGCCGGAGGCATGATCTTCGGCCAATTGTTCTTCAATGGGCGCGATTGGTGGGATCTCGACGAGCCCGACGGCACAGCGGACATCGAACACTTGGTTGGCGGAAACGTTTCGCTGGGCATCAAGGCCCTGGTACTCAATCACACGTTGATCGGGCTGACGGTGCTCTCGCTGCCGATGGTGTATCCGACGATCGTCGCGGACCAGGAGATGGCCGACACCATGGCGCGCGACTTCGCCAACCCAGGCTTCCTCGATTACGCCGAGGTCGCCGACAACCTGATTCACGCGGTGGAGTTGGCGCGCGAACGGGCCGATGGCTCGAACAACCTGATGTGCTTTGACGGCAGCTACGGCGCGATCAATCTCAGCCCGTCGATGGGGGAGCAGCTTCTGGCGAATGCGCCGGAATGCAGCCGGCTCGTCGACGAGGAACTGCTACCCAAGTACCTCAAGCAGCGCGGGCTGGACCCGATCGCACTGGGAGTCGGCGGTGCCTGACGCGATCTCGTTCGATCTACTCGACAAGCGCGAGCTGAAGGTCGAGGGAATCACGTTGCACGACACCAACCTTGGCGGCTTGGCCGCCGCGGCGGCCGAAGCGCTGGATCTGTCCGTCGCCGAGGTGTTGGTCACCGACGTGTTGGGCGACGTCGTCACGTTCGACATCCTGCGGCCGAAGCTCTACTCCCATCAGCTGGTCGGTCGCTGGCAGGCGATTCGCGAGGGTCTCGCGGCCGTCCCCGGGGTGACGCTGGCGGACGACGCGCGGATCACCTCGAACGGCGTACTCGGTTGGATACCCGCCGATTCCGACGTGCTCGAGGCGGCGCTGAGTGAGGCGCGTCAGGCGGCGGACGGCATCGCGGCACGCATTGCGCGCCGGGTCTGCGTGCTGTCGACGGGCGCCGAGGTCGATCGCGGCGAGATCGAGGACACCAATCGCCAGACGCTGAGTGAGATCTTCGGTGACGGTTACGACGTGTCCTTCGGCGGTACCGTGCGTGACGATTGCGACCTCATTGCGGGCCGAATCCGCGTGGCGGTCGATTCCGGCTACGGCGTCGTGGTAACCACTGGCGGAGTCGGTGCGGAGAGCAAGGACCACACCATCGAGGCCCTGCTGAAGCTCGACCCGGATGCCGCAACGCCGTATCTCGTGCACTTCCCGGTGGGCGAGCACCCGCGCCACGTGAAAGAGGGGATCCGCATCGGCGTTGGCGAACTGCACGGCAGCGTGATCGTCGCGCTGCCCGGACCCAATGAAGAGGTGCGGCTGGCTGCGCCCGTTCTCTTGGAACACCTGCGTACAGGGGCGCGCCGAGCCGCATTGGCCGACCCGATCGCAACCCGGTTGCGGTCGCACCTGCGCACCAAGATGAACCATGGCGAGCACACGCCGAATCATGAACCAGGAGAAGCAGAATGACGCAGCAATATCCCTTCCTGTCCGATGAATGGTTTGGCGCGGTGAAAGGGCTTCTCGCCGAGGGAGAGCCCGAACTGCCCGCGGCCTTGCAGGGTATCGTCGTCAACATCGACGTCACCGATGTGGGCGTACAGGCCACGTACCGCGGATGCTGGTGGGAGCCGGGCTTTTCCGACGATGCCGAGGCGACCTTGACGACGACCAAGCAGCTGGCCCACGAGGTGATGGTCATGAAGAACCTCGCAGTCGGCGTGCGGGCAATCGCTACCGGCAAGGCGAGGCTGAAGGGCAATAAGACGAAGCTGATGAAGTTGCGCGCCGTACGACCCTCGCCGGACCAAGAGGCGTTCGAGCAGAAGGTGCGGGAGGTCACGCTGTCTTGAACGTCTCCGCACCCCCCCGGCGAATCACCGCCGAGCTCGTTTCCCACCTGCACGGCAGGTACCACGCCGTCGTCAGTGCTACCGAGCCCGGTTTCGTCGCAGGCACGGCGCTGGTGAAACCGCAGACCACCGACCCGACCGGTCGATGGGACATCGTGGCGAACGAGGGCGAACGAGCCGACGCCGGTCAGCCGTTGGTGTTCGTAGAAGGCACCGCGTGGGAGGTCTCGATCGCGGAGGACCACGTGTTGGGGATTCTCGGGTTCGCCGGCGGCATCGCGCGACGCGGTACCGAAATCAAAAATGCTGCGCCGCCGGAGCTTCGAGTTGTCTGCGGCGGCTGGAAGAAGCTACCGGTGGCAATGAAGCCGGTGCTCCGCGCGGGCCTCGACGTCGCCGGCCTGTCGCACAGGCTGCTCGACGAGGACTTCGTGTACGTCGGCAAGAATCAGGTCATCATGCTCGGCAGCATTACCGCAGCGGTGTCGGCTGCCCGTGAGCTCCGCAACGGTCCGGTTTCGATACAAGTCGTCGACGTGGCACAGGCCATGGAGGCGGCCGACGCCGGGGCTGCCGTCGTGATGGTCGACACCGGGCGGATTCACGACCTGGAAGGCGTGAGTGCCGCGCTTCGCGGTAGGTGGGACGTCACCATCGCCTATGCCGGCGGGGTGAACGGCGTACAACTTCGCCGCATTGTGAACGCGGGTGCGGAGATCGTCGACATTGGTCGAGCGGTACTCGATGCGCCGCTGTGGGACCTGCACATGGAGGTCATCGGATGAACGCGACGTTCGACGTCCTGGCCGACGCGCTGGATAGGTACCCTAGGCGGGTGATCGCCTGCAGCGGCGGAGTCGACAGCCTGTTGTTGGCCGACGTGGCGCACCAGCTGCGCCCGCGCACCACGGTGATCGCGCATTCCGTGACTCCGGCTGTCCCGCCGTCCGCTACCGCCCGCGTGCGCGAAGCGGCATCGGACCTCGGCTGGCGGCTCGAGGTGGTCGAATCCCGTGAATTCTCGGATCCCGACTATCTGGCCAATCCGCGAAATCGTTGTTACTTCTGCAAGTCCAACCTGTACAGCGAGCTGGATCGGGTGTCATCGGCGGCGCGATGGCGCGGCCGCAGCTGGACCGTAATGAGCGGCGCGAACACCGACGATCTCGGCGAGTACCGCCCGGGTTTGATCGCAGCAGACGAACACGGAGTCGCGCATCCGTATGTCGAAGCCGGTATGTCCAAGACGGACATTCGATCGTTGGCATACGAGCGCGGTCGGTCGTGGCACGATCTGCCCGCTGCGCCCTGCCTCGCAAGCCGGCTGTACACAGGGACCGCGGTTACCGCAGACCTGTTGCGCGCAATAGACATTGGCGAACAGCGGCTACGCGTGCTGACGGGGAACGATGTCGTTCGCGCCCGTGTCCGAGACGACGACGTCATCGTCGAAGTCGCCGCGGAGGCGCAGGGGAGCGTGACGGCCGACGCGCTGGAGGCCACGCTGACCGCAATGCGTGAAGAGGCGCCACGCCTGCGCTCGATCAGTCTCGACGACGCCCCCTATGCACCCGGACGTGCATTCGTAGCCCTTTCGGCGGTGGGAGGCGTCGGATAGCTTGAGCGTGTCAGCGTCGTTCACGTCGGAGGAGCCGCGCGTGCCGAAGCGTCGGCAGGGATCGGGGCGCCCCCGTGATCCCAATCTCGAGCAGCGGGCCTTCGAGGCTGCCAGAGTGATCTACGGCGAGTCCGGCGCGACACAAGTGACCTTCGCGAACGTCGCGTCCAGGGCAGGCATCGGAAAGCCGGCACTCTACCGTCGTTGGGAGTCGCCGCAGGACCTGCTCATGGAGGCGTTGCGCGCCGTGCCGCTTCCGGTTGAGATTCCCGATCTCGGCGACGCTCAGGCGGAGCTTGCGGGCTATGCGCGTGGTCTCATGGCCCTCTACGTTTCCCCCGATGGAGCCGCAATGATGCGGACTACCGCCGAATTTCACGCCGGAACCGAAACAATCCGACAGTGGGTGGCCGAAACCTCACAGGGCATGATTGCGCACGCGCAGGGCGTCATCGACAGAATGGTGCAACGCGGCGAACGGCGACCGGTGTTGCCTGCCGACACCATGATGGAGACCATCACCGGGACGATGCTGAGCCACACCATGGTGCGTTTGCACGCCGGCGAGTTGCCCCCCGAAGACGAGATCGACGAATACTGTTGGCGCCTAGCAGGTTTGGTCCTAGGGCGTGACGGTTCGTTGCCTCGCGTCGGTCGTGTCCACGTGTCTGCGCCGCAAGCAGTGCCGAGCGGGCGGCGAGCCGAGCTCATTCGGATTGCCCAACAGGTCGTAACGGACCGGGGATTCGCTGACCTGACACTGGCCTCCGTTGCGGAGTCCGCCGGGGTGACCACCCCGGCGCTGTACACCCACTTCTCCGGCCGGATCGATCTGCTGGAGCAGGTGCTCGAAAGCACCGCGCAGGAGTACGTAGCGGACTTGGAGCAGACCGACGATCCCGACGCCCCGGCGGAAGAGCGTCTGCGAGTCCGCTTGCGGCGCTGGGCTACCGTGCCGAGCGCGCGACTGCGGGTAATTCACGAGGCCGTGTTGCACATACCGGAATCCCCGGTGATCAAGCATGCGGCGCAGCGGGCGAGCAAGGCGTGGGACGACTTCGTCAGAGATGTCCTGAAACGCGGAATCGAACGCGGGGAAGTTCGTGTGGACGTCGACGTGGACGCGGCCGTGCATCTGTTGACCAGCAGCCTCTTCGGTGTCGAGGTCACCGCCGACGTAGGTTTGATCGATGAGTCGCCGTTGGCAATTACGGACCGTTTGGTGGACATGTTCATCGCTTACGTACGAACTTCTGGCTGATCTGCCAGCACTATTGACCGGTGACTATCGTCCAAAATACGCTCGCCTTAATACGCATTAAGGTCGAATTGGGAGTGCTATGGCCAAGCGCGTCACGATGGTCGCCGAAATCATTGAAGACAACTGCACGGGCTGTAACAAGTGCGTGCTGACCTGCCCGACGGTGGCGATCTCGATGCGTCCGCGGCGGCCCGACGAACCAGGGCCTGGCCGCAACATCGCGGTCGTGGCAGGCGACGTCTGCTACAACGCGCAGAACTGCATGGAACTCTGCCCTGACGACGCCATCGTGATGCGTCGGCTCGAGGAGCCGTTCGAAGTTGGAACCGAGCCGGCCAAGGCGTCGGTCGAGGAGATCGGGCAACTGTGCATGCAGGTGGGAATGCTGCCCGACATGTTGGTCTGCGTATGCACGAACACGACTGCCGGCGACCTTGCTGGAGCCATCCTCGACGGTGCGCACACCCCGGAGGATGTGGCGATCTCGACGGGTGCTCGCACGGGGTGCGCCGAGATCTGCCTCGACCCCATTCTCCGGATGCTTGCCGCCACGGGTCACGGTGATGCCCCTCGGAACCCGCGAAATGGCTACCAGTGGTACGGAATTCCCGGACGATTGATGAACTTCGTCGGTCCGGATGGCAAGGTCGACCCCGACCTCGTCGAGGCGTATCCGCTGTTGCCGTTGCAAAAGGACGTCAACGCAATGATGTTCAACATGGATGAGGCCTGACATGACCATCGCGCCCATGCCCGCACCGCAGCTATTCCCGACGTGGAACAAGCGATCGCCAGCGGACGTCGTCGAGACGCGGGCTGCCGAACTCGACGGCATCGTCACCCTGCCGGTACGTGAGCTGACATCGTGGCTGCCCGAACCCATTTGGGCTCCGGACGCCAATCTTGGCCCGACGGACGTCGACGAAGTGCGCGAGCGCGCCCGCCGGCGAGTTGAGGGACTGGTCTGGTCCAAGATCGGCCGCAAGGACCGAGTCAACCTGATTGCCAATCCGCACGGTTTCGCACTCTCGGGGATGGCCTACGTGGCGATGCTCGAGGAGATTGCGCAGCACGTCGAGAAAACCACGGGCGCCAGGGTGCGATTGCGCATCGCAGAATCCATGGGCCACATGGAGAATCCCGACTGGATGAGGATCTATGACCTCGAAGATCGCTTCGGCGACGCCAAGGAGTGCCCGCAGATCGATCAGGGCGTCGAGATTGACACCCGGGTTGGCCCGATGTACCTGAACAAGCAACTCTTCAACGCGGACCACTTCATTCACACACACGTGACGGAGATGCGTGAGGGATACCTGCACCGCATGCAGGATCGGCTGTTCAAGCCTTTCGGCATGGCGTACACGCGGCTCGAGACCCGGTCGGCGTATCACTTCGGCTACGGCCCGCGCACCGGCCAACTGGTTTCGCGTGCCGTGTTCGACAGCGACTTCGTCCAAAAGCGCTACGTCTCAACGGTCATATTGAACACCAGCCCTGAGGGCGTCATCGACGTCGACGCCGACAACGATCTCGGCGCGCTCGATCGCCGCGTCGCGACCGACACCTTCCGCAATTATGCTGTGCTGATTCGATTGATGGGCGAGGTCAAGGACGTCACGGTCGTCTTCGACGGCCATGGAAACACCATTTATTCCTATGCAGGTGGCATCCCGTTCGACGTCCTGTACTACTCCAACGCCGACTGGCTGGACCTTGACAATCCTGCGCTCTACGCAGCGCTGCTACCGGAATCCGTGCGTGGCCTGGTGGGTCAGTACATGATGGGCGAAAACGCGAACATCAAAGCCTACGTGATCAACTACATGGCTGGCGGTGTGCCGTACATGTACCTCATCAAGGGCGTGCCCACGTTCGTGACCAGCCCGCAGGTGATGGACTGGCTCGAGCAGGACCCGTCCGCATGCTGGATCCGCGACGCATCCGAGGTCACCGACGGACTGGCCGACGCGGTGAACCGCGCGAAGGCGATCGCGAAGTCCGACAACGTCCTCGTCTACGACGGGCTGCCGGGCGCGCTGCACGTTTCGGAGTCACTGGCGGCCGATCTGCGCGAGGCGGCTCCGCGGGTCATCGAGGACGTCGAAAGGATCCGCATGCCAAAGTGGTTGGCGCAGCGAGACTTGCCAGCAGTGACGTTGAGTTGAGCGCGCCGTGCCTGACGTAGAACTGCTCGACAAGACCGAGGTATGGGTACGCGGGGTCGCGCTGCAGGGAGTGGACCTGCACCAGCTGGCGAGGTCTGCCGCGGGTGCGCTCGACCTGGAGCCCGGTGCCGTCTTCGTCACCGATGCCCGCGATGATCACGTGGTGTTCGACGTGCTGAAGCCGCGAATGGCCTTGGCAAGCATCGTTGGTCGTGAATCCGCGCTGCTCGCCGCACTCGCCGACGTGCCAGGGTTGTCTGTTGCGGCGGATGCGTCGGTGCACTCCAACGGCGTGCTCGGCGTCATCGGAACCCCCGCCGACGAGGTTGAGGGCGTCCTAGCGCGCGCCACCGAGATCGACGACCGCTTGCGCAGTTACGTGTCGAAGCGCGTCGCGGTCGTGTCGACCGGACCAGAGGTGGTTGCCGGAAACATCACGGACACCAATCTCGCAACGGTGAGCGAGGTGATGGGCCGAGCGGGGTTCGAGGTCACCGCGGGTGGCGCCGTGCTGGACGACGAGGAAGCGATCGTTGGACGGGTGCTGCGGCTCGTGTCCGAGGGGTACGGGATCGTCATCACCACCGGTGGCGTTGGCGCAGAAGACAAGGATCGCACGATCGAAGCGTTGCAGCGGTGCGATCCCGGACTGGTGACCGCCGTGCTCGCGACCTATGCGGTTGGGCACGGCAGGCACGTCAAACCGCACGTACGCATCGGCGTCGGTAGCGTCGAGTGGACCCGGCTGATCGCACTTCCCGGTCCGAATCGAGAGGTGCAGGCGGCGATGCCGATTCTGTTGGAAGCCCTCGAGAGCCGTTGGGAAGACGCATTTCTAGCGCATCGGTTCGCCGAAGTGCTGCGCGACTGCATGCGGTAAGGACGACGCACGACGAGCCCGGTGAGAGTTGCCGTCGGCCGACGCTAGTGAACCGCGCCAACTGTCGTGCCTTCCTTTCCGACGGTTCATCGGAAACCTACTTGATATGTCAACAAGCAGTTGCGTCTGCCGTGGTTGCGATGCGGTCGTAGCAGCGGTGCCTGACGTTCTATCGGGTGAGACAGCAGAGAACTATACGATATAGATGATCTAGCTAAAACTATTGTCGAGTCGGCGAGCTGACGCTAAAGTGGCCTAGGGATCAGCGGCACTGTTGGCTTGTTAGGACGATGAGGTCGAATATGGTTGGGCTGCAGCGCATCGACTGCCTTGGTGGCACGCCTGCCCACCTCGCTCGAACACTGTTGACCCTGGATGACGTTTCCGGAGGACGCGTCTCGATCAGCGTCGCCAACGGCGAGGACAACAGTTCGTGCCGTACGGCTGGATTGGGCGGACGAATCGCCGCCCGGCGATCCCGGACCGCTCGGTGGACATGTTCATGGCTCGCATGCAGTGGCCGGGCTGCACCTGACAGCGTGCGAGCTCCGTTTGGTGTCGGTAGTCGTGGGAATCGCGCACTTCGGAGCGCTTGAGTTGTTCGTCAATACATGCACTGATCAAAGGAGAACAGGTGACCGTAACCGCAGAAGACCTCGCATTCATCAAGGAGTACGCGCCCGACCTTCCATTCGTGGGCGGTGTCGGAGCGGAAATTTGGCGTCCCGCGGGAATCGATGAAAGCCTGCGCCATCTCCAGATCATGGAAAAGCTCGGATACACCGACTGGGGATTCACGGAGCAGACACAATCCTGGACATTTCGCTCGGTTTGGGGGCTGATGCCCGATTCGGCCCGTGTCCCGGAATACGAAGCGTTCTATGACACAACCTGTCTCATCGCGGCGGCTGGTATGCAGACATCGAAGCTTCGTTTCAGCCTGATCACCGATTGCTACCGGCGCCCACCCTCGGTCATGGCTCAAACGCTGAAGACGCTGGACCAGATCACCAAGGGGCGAGTCGGCCTGTTCGTCGGTACGGGCGAGAACAAGCAGTTCGTTCCGCATGGGCTCGAGCGTTCCCTACCCCGGATCGAGCGCCTCGAAGAGTTCGTCCGTATCGTCAAAGCCCTGCTCCGCACCAGCGAGCCGGCGACGATCGAGGGTAAGTTCTGGCCGCAAACGGACGCACTGCTGGGATGTCCGGTCTACGACATCGACGCTCCGCCACCGGTGATGGTTGTCGGTGGCGGTCCGGCCACCATGAGGCTGGTCGCGCGTGTAGCGGACGGGCTCAGTACCTACCTGCCGGGCGGGTACGCGGACAGGCCCGACGCAATGGCGGAGGATATTGCGATCATGCACGCCGAGGCCGAGCGAATCGGTCGTGATCCGAGCACCATTCCGGTCATCGGATCGAACGTAGTCGTCCTTTGCGAGAACGACGCAGAGGTCACGCGCGCCCTGGAGAGTCCCTTCGTGCGCGCCTCCGCACTGACTTTGACCCCGACGGGCGCCCACTGGAAGCATTGGGGTGGCACCCACCCACTCGGTGACAAGTACGCGTTGAGTATGACGCACAGATCGACCAATTTCACCCGTGCCGAGTTGTTGGAGACCTTCTCCAAGATCACGGACGACGATATCCAGCATCAGATCTACATCGGCACCCCGGAGGACGTGGCCAAACGCATCTTGCCGTGGGCGAAGGTCATGGGGCATCCCCAAGTGCCACTTGGGTATTGCTTGGATTGGGGCACCACCGTCTTTCCCGAACACCGGGAGCTCGCCGACGATGGTCTGCCGCGTTGGCACCATCTGCAGGTGCGCTTCTCGGCCGCAGTCAATCGGCTGCTGGCCGGTGGCGACGTGTAGCGCCTCACGTCAAGGTGCCCGCGAAATCTGATCGGTCCCTGATTCAGCAAAGCCGGCGTAATCGGGAGTTCCGTCAGATGGGTGTGGAACTTGCTGGCTACGTCATCGCCTTCGTCAGCACGGCCGCGCAGCGGTTAGGTGATTGACCAGAACTCCAGCAGGGTGCGCAGGGTGGCGACGAGCGGCAGCGGCTGATCGAGCATGGGGTGATGGCCGGCCTCGGCGAGCTCGACGAACGGACCCTTGAGTTGCATGATGTCGCGGATGGTTTGCGCCATGTCAGGTGGAACAAGGCCGTTTTCGCATCGCACGTACCCGACGCGACAGGGCATCTGGTTCATCGTCGCTTCCATGATCTCCTGCTCCACCGGTGTCTGATCGAGCAGATGCCCTCCGAAGATCGCGGGATCGAACTTCCACGTCCACCCCTTGAGAGTCCGACGCACCGATTCACCGGCGATGTGCCCCGCGACAAACGGCAGCACGACGTGTTGTTCTGGCACCGGCCGGAACCGAGCGACGATGTCGTCCTTGCTCCGGTAACTACGTGGTCGCTTGCTCCGGTTGCCCAGTGGACCCTCCTCGGGCGCACGATCGCGCAGAGGGGAGTCGATGATGACGATGCTGTCGATGTCATCGCCGTAATGAGTTGCCGCAGATGCGGTCACCCAGCCACCCATGCTGTGGCCAATGATCGTCGGCTGCCTCGGCGAGGCGGCTTCGGCCACGGCCACGACCTCGTGTGCCCAGAGGCGAAGGCCGTAGGAGTTTCTCGTGCCACTGTCGCCGTGCCCGGACAAGTCGGGTGCGACGACGCGATGGGCGGTGGACAGCAACGGCGCGATGTGGTCCCACCATCCGGAGTGCGCTCCGCCGCCATGCACGAGAACGAGCGGAGGGTTGTCGGGTGATCCCCAGGTGCGTACGTGGATGCGGCAGCCGCCAACGTCGACGTGAGAGTGCTGCGGCACCTGGGCTAGTGCCTTGGTGAACCAGTCAGGAGAATCGTCGCTGGCGTAGGCGCGCGACAAGGTCTTTCGCGACCCCTTCAAGCCTGTCAACATGCGCGACCTCCGATTTCAGAACTTACTTGGCGCGCTATGTCACACTAGGCCCGGGCTTTTTCCACCCAGTGGCTCGGCCAATCCATTACCCCGGGGCTTGACGCCGCCAGCGCCCGTTATGATCCCCACCTCGCCTGATAGGCGCATCGTTGTACTCCGTTCACCGGTTACTTGCGGATACCCGTGCCCTTAATCGTGGCGCCTGCGTCCACGGGAAGCTGCAAGCCAGTGACGAAGCGCGACTCGTCGGAGGCTAGGTACACCACTGCGTGGGAGATGTCGGCCGGATCCACCCAGGCGACGGGCATGCCCTGGAAGGACCGGAATCCGTCGTAGGCTTCCTCGACCGTCGGATTCGCCAGATCGGGCCGAAACGTCTTGTACATCGGCGCGCTCTGCAACATGTCGGTATCGCAGTTGGTGGGGTGCACCGCATTCACGCGGATTGACTGCGGCGCCAGCTTGACCGCCAGGGTGGTGCTGTAATCCACGATGACCCGCTTGGCCAAGTTGTAGCCGGCCCCACCCAGCCCTTGTGGGCCGGAACCGGATGCCGCGTTGGACAATAGGCCCGCCACGGAACCGGTCATGATGATGGATCCGCCTTCGCGTAGATGGGGGAGTGCGACGTGCACGGTGTTGATCACCCCGAGAAGGTCGACGTCGACGGCGTCGATCCACGCGTCGACCGGAAGTCCTTCACCCAGTGGGCAGATGCCCGCGTTGGCCACGACGACGTCGAGCTTGCCGAATTCGTCCAGTCCGGTTTGCAACGCCGACAGGAGCGCCTTGCGTTCGCGGACGTCGACCTGCACCGTCACGATACGCCGGCCGGACTTCTCCACCAGCCTTGCCGTCTCCTTGAGGTCCTCTGGTCGCGCTAACGGGTACCCATTGCTCGCGATGTCCTCGCAGATGTCGATCGCGATGATGTCGGCCCCCTCGTCGGCGAGGTGAACCGCGTGGCTGCGGCCCTGACCGCGTGCCGCACCGGTGACGAAGGCGACCTTCCCCTCGACACGACCCATCGACGTTCCTCCTTGGCTCTAGTTGTCGGTTGCGTTGTCTTGCAGGCGGATGGCGATCAGCATGGTGATGAGGGGGTGCTCCGACACGACGTCCGTCACCCCTGCCGCGATGGCGGCGCCGACCCCCGCTTCGTTATCGTCGTGAAGCGCTTCATAGTCACCCGAGGCGTGAGCGCGTAGCGGGCTATGCTCTCGCGCAATGGCACTCAACGCCGCCAGGTCCGGGGAGTCGTCCTCCGACCAGGCAGTGAGTTCGAGAATGCCCTCGCGCACTTCGCCTTCCGTGCCGTCGATCGTGATCTGCTTGCCTGCAAGCGACTTCGCGAACCCGGCACCGCAGCCGACGATGGCGGGACGGTGCAACTCTCGCGACACCACTGCGGCATGGCTGGTGGCTCCACCGATCTCGGTCACGATCCCGCGCGCCGCCATCATGCCCTGGATGTCGTCGGGGCTGGTGCTTACCCGCACCAGGATCACGTCCTGGCCCTCCTCGGCGGCGTCGATGGCGTCGTCGACGTCGGTGTAGGCGGTGCCGGACACCACGCCGGGACAGGCGGGCAGGCCCTTGGCGAGAAGCGGTGCAGCCAAGCGGGTCTCCGGCTGCAGCGAGGGCTGCAGCAACGTCTTGACCTCGGCGGGGCTGACGCGGCGCAGCGTCTCCACGTCGTCGATCAGTCCCTCTCCGCGAAACGCGAGCGCCAACCGCACGGCGGCCTGCGCGGACCGCTTGGCGACCCGGGTCTGCAGCAACCAGAGCTTGCCCTGTTCGACGGTGAACTCGATGTCCTGGACGTCGGCGGCGATGCGCTCCAGCTTGGCGGCAGCCGCAACGAGTTCGTCGTACACCGCGGGTTGGGCGGTGTGTAGCGCCGACAACGGTTCGACGTCGAACGTGCCCGATACCACGTCTTCACCCTGGCCGCGCAGCAACCATTCGCCGAACGGCTCGTTGGCGCCGGTCATCGGATTCCGCGAGAACAAGACTCCGGTACCGGATTTCGCATCCATGTTGCCGAAGACCATGGCCTGCACGACGACTGCAGTGCCGCCGAGCTGGCTGAGTCCGTGGTGCTTGCGGTATGCGATGGCGCGCGGTGAGTTCCAGGACCTGAACACCGCGCCAATCGCGCCGCCGAGTTGTGCCAACGGATCGTTGGGTACCTCGCCGTCGTCGTCGAGCACGATGCGGCGGTACATGTGACAGAAGCGTTTGCGTGTGTCCGCGGCGAACTCGGGGGTGTGCAATTCGGCAAGCGCGGCCTCGACGCCGTCGTCGATACCGAGGTCGAGCACCGTGTCCAGCATGCCGGGCATCGACAGGGCGGCCCCGCTGCGCACGCTCACTAGCAGCGGGCGTGGACCCGAGCCAAAGGTTCTCGACGTCTCGGCCTCCAGCCAACGCAGCTTGTCACGAACCTCGTCGCGGATGGCAGCGGTCGTGGAGTCGGGATCGTCGAAGTAGTGGGCGCACACCTCGGTGGTGATGCAGAACGCAGGCGGTACGGGCAAACCCTCCCTGCGCATCGCGTTGATGCCGTAGCCCTTGTTGCCGAGAATGTTTCGAGGCAACGACGTCTCACCGTCGAGCAGGACGACCGGATCGTGCCGGAAGCTGGACTTGCCGGATGGCACGGACTCAGGCATCTGCGCCCCCTCCTGTCGGTCGACGACGACCTGATCGCTCATCGTTTCACCACTTGCATGCTGGAGTCCTCGATGTCCCAGGTTCGGTCGGTGACGCCCTCGTCCCGCAACTGGTGCTTCAGCACCTTCCCCGTGGCGTTGCGGGGCAGCTCGTTGCGAAACTCCACGTAGCGTGGGATGGCGAAGTAGGGCAACTCGGCCAAGGACCACTTGCACAGCGCTTCCTCGGTGAGCTCGGCACCGTCGCGCAGTACCGCGGTCACCTTGACGTCGTCTTCGGTGACGGCCGACGGCACCGCATGCACTGCCACGTCGGTGATGTCTGGATGCCTGCGGAAGGTGCGCTCGAGTTCGTAGCTCGAGATGTTCTCGCCGCGCCGCCTCAGGTAGTCCTTCTTGCGGTCGACGAACCAGAACCAACCGTCGGCGTCGAAACGGCCGACGTCGCCGGTGTGGAACCACAGATTGCGCAGCACGGCCATCGTCTCGGCGGGCCGGCGCCAGTAGCCTTCGAACATCACGTGTGGCTTGCGCGGTCGGACGATGATCTCGCCGGATTCGCCTGCGGCAACTTCGTTGTCGTGATCGTCGACAAGGCGAACGTCGAAGTCCTCGTTGCGTCGCCCGGATGCGCCGAGCGGTGCCGCGAGCCCCTGCTGGTTGCTAGTGATGAATGACGCCTCGGTGAGCCCGAAGACCGAGTTTCCCGCGCTGCGCACCCCGAACCGCGTCTTCCAGGTGGCGATCAACTCCGGGGTCCATGGGGCTCCGCCGACGTGTTCGATCTGCCCGAAGCAGTCCACCATTTCCGTTGTCTCGGGCATGCTCGCGATGAGCGTGATCATGACACCGAGAATCGAAACCTGTTGTGCTCCAGACCGTTTCATCTCCGGCCAGAACCCCGAAAGAGAGAACCGCGCCGCGATCGACACGGTGGTCTGGTTGACCGCGGTTGCCAGTACCGAGGTGCCTGCGGCATTGAGGTGGAACAGCGGCAATGGCGTCCACAGCGTAAAGGCAGGATTGCGCATGGCCGCGGTGTTCCGTGCGACGTTGCAGACGTAGTTGTGGCTGATCATGCAGCCCTTCGACGGGCCGGTGGTGCCCGAGGTGTAGATCAGCATCGCCAGGTCGCCGGGTTCAACGTCGACCGGGGCGGACAGTCCCGCCTCGGGGGTCACCTCGCTGAGTTCGACTGTGGTCAGCGTGCCCGTCGTCGGGGCACCGCCTCGCACCACCAAAGTCGACACACTGGGCAGATCACTAGCGATGTCCATCACGCGCGACGCGTAGTCCGCCTCGGCGATCACCACTGCCGCGGCCGCATCGCCGATCTGGTGACGAAGGTACTCGCCCTTTAGGGCCGTGTTCACCGGAACCCAAATCGCACCAAGGAAATTGGTGGCGAACCAGGACACGATGGCGTCGACGTTGTTGTCGAGCATGGTCACCACGGTGTGACCCTTCGCGATCCCGAGATCGGCCAAGCCGGCAGCGCGTCGCAGCGCCAACTGCCAGACCTCGGCGTAGGTGTAGGTTTCGCCGGTGAAGTCGAGGTAGGTCCTGGTTGGGCACTGTTCGGCGGCGCGCGCGAGCACCGCAATGACGGTGTCGGCGCGGCCGGGGCCCCACACCGGAGGCGCGCCAGCCGGCGCAGTCGCATCGATGGTCACTGATCGTCCTTTCGCTCTGGGTGCGGACCGATCGCGGTCCGCGAACGCGCGTGCGCCCTAGTTACGGGAATTGCTCGTCGATGGGGACGAAGTGGGGCATCGTCAACCCACGGCGTAGCCAATTCGCGCCGTCGAGCACCAAGGTGTGTCCCGTCAAATAGGAGGCGAAGGGCGAGCACAAATAGGTTGCTGCCCAGCCCAACTCATGTGGCTGACCGACACGTCCACCAGGGATGCGCTGGCCGTCGGCCTCCGGGTTCTGCCTGGCGAGCAGCACCGGTGGCAGATCGTCGTGCGGGAACAGTCCGGGGGCAAGGCAATTGACTCTGATGCCGTTGGGAGCCCACTCGACCGCGAGGGACTGTGTCAAGTTGGTGACTCCCGCCTTGGCCGCGGCGGAGTGCGCGGTACCCGGGCCCCCCGTCCACGAATAGGTGGCGCCGATGTTGAGAATCGCTCCAGCCGACTGCCTTTCGATGGCGCGTCGCGCAAACTCCGTGCTGCACAGAAACGTTCCATTGAGCACGATGTCGATCACGCTTCGCCACGCATTCGCGGACATCTTTACGGCCTGTGTCGGGAAGTTGCCTGCGGCGTTGTTGATCAGCACGTCGGCGGGGCCAAGCCGTGCCTCGATCTCGTCGAACGTGGCCGCCACTGCGCTATCGTCACGCACGTCGAGTTCGACGGCGATTGCCTTGGCCCCGAGCGCTTCTACCGCGCGCACGCCACTTTCACGGTGCTCTGGTTTGCGGCTCGCGATGGCAACGGCGGCTCCGAGACGCGCGAATTCGCAAGCCATCGCCTTGCCCAGACCCGTTCCGCCGCCAGTGACGATGACGACCTTGCCGGCATAGGTATCCGGCGGCAGCATCGCCGTGCCCAGTGCCGGAGGTGCGGGAAGCGCCATGTCAGCTGTCGTCCTCGTTGGCGTTCGCACGCTCGCGCAGCGCCCGTTGCCTGATCGCGAGGTAGTCCGGCGAGGAGAACAGTGCGGTCTGCGCGAGCAGCTCTTGACCGATGCCGTTGCGGACGGATCCTGCGGATGCCTGATTGACGAGCATCTTGGCCATCGAGGTAGCCAACCGTGGTTGTGTGGCTAGCTGGCGGCACAACCCCATGGCGCGGTCGTAGAGGTCGTCGACGGGCACCACTTCTTCCGCCAAGCCCCATGAATACGCGGTCTGAGCATCGATGCGTGCGCCGCTCAGAATCAGGTACTTCGCCCGCGCCGGACCGACCAGGGCGGGCAGGGTCTGCGTCCCGCCGGTGTCGGGTACGAGCCCGAGTGCGACCTCGGGCAGCCCGAATACGGCGTCCTCGGCGATGATGCGCATGTCTGCAGAAAGCGCGATCTCGAAGCCGCCTCCGAGCGCAGCTCCCTGGACGGCCGCGACTACCGGCTTGGTCGACTCCAGCACCTCGAGCCGAATGCGTTGGTGTGTCTGTACGAAGGTGAAGTCATCCTCGCCTTCGGTTCGCTTCCCGAGCTCAGCCTTGTCGCGCCCGGAGCAGAAGGATCGTCCCTCGCCGCGGATGAGGACGCAGCGTACCGCGGGATCGGCGAGATAGCTGCGCAGTGCGTCGCACGTGGCCTCGAACAGTGCGTCGGTAATGGCGTTGTGGCGGTGTGGCCGGTTGAACGATACGACGCCAACGCCGTCGACGATCTCGGTCTTTAGGTCGGCGGTAGTCATGCTTCCTCACTCGCCTCGGCGCTGGGCGATACGCCGAGGCGTTCGGCGGCCTTCTCGAACCCCTCGGTGACGCAGAGGGTGTGCGTGCGTTTGACGAAGCGGTGTGCACAGTCCTCGACCGTGAACCCCATCGCACCATGAATCTGTACGTTGGCCCTCGCGTTGGCGAACGCGGCGCGCTGGGTGAAAGCCGCGGCCGCCAACGCGTTGTAGTCCGATGCGGTAGGCGCCGTCAATTCGGTCAACGCGGCGAAGAACGTGACGTTGTCGGCAGCCAGAGCATTGGTCGCCATGTCGGCGCACTTGTGCTTGATGGCCTGGAATGCCCCGATCGGCTTGCCGAACTGAACCCGCTCCTTGGCGTATGCGGTCGCGAGATCCCTGGTTGCCCCGGTGATTCCGGCCAGTTGGGCCGAGGTCAGGATCGACAGCACGCGCCGCAGTCGGGCCACGGTTGCGGCGTCGTGGGTGACGATCCTCGGCGGCCCGAGATCCTCACGGGCAACCACGCTCACCGTCGTTTGGTCCTCGAGGCCCTTGTGGGTCTTCAACTCGGGTGGCGTGGGATGAAGTGCTGCGTGCGTGTCGTCGACGACGAGCGTCAACGGGGCGTCGTCGGCGTCGAGCAACACTACTCGCGCCTCCTCCGCGGGCACGGGCAGGGCTCGCGCGACGCGTGAGCGGCCCCCGACGAGCTCGTTGGCCATCGCGAGGTCGCCGGTCCACGCGGCCAACCGACCTGCCGCGAGCGTCGTCAGGATGGGACCGGGCACTAGTCTGCGCCCGATTTCGCGAAACACGAACACCTCGTCGAGCAGCGTTGCGCCTGCACCGCCGGCGTCCTCGTCGGTCGCGAGCCCGAGCCAGCCGAGTTGCGCGATCTCCTTCCACGTGACGTCCTCGAGCGGGTATGACGGGTCGACTAGGGAGAAGCGTGATTCGACGTATTCGCGGGTCGTCTCGATCAGGGCGTCCTGATCTGAGTCAGGAAGGAAGTCCACTCGCTGTCCTATCGGTTCCGGGGAAGACCGAGGACGCGCTCGCCGATGATGTCTCGCTGGACCTCCGACGTGCCACCGCCCATCGTGCTTGCGTAGGAGTAGAGATATTCGCCCACGTCATGGCTGTACTTGCCGTCGCGGTCCAAGCCGTGAGCGCCGATCACGTCCATCCGGGCCCGGTGAATGCGCTGGGCCAGATCGGCGTAGAAGACCTTGATCATCGAACCCTCTGGACCGGGCACGTCCGTTCGCGCCGCCGACGAGACCGTGGCGTACGTCATCGCACGCATGGCGAGCACGTCGGCACGCAGATCGCCTAACTGGCCGCGCACCTTGGCGTCGTCGAGCGCCCCGAGTTCGGCGGCATCGGCGACGAGTTTCTCGAGTGCGACGGACAATTCGGTCTGCAACTTCATGAAGCCGGTGCCGCGCTCGAACCCCAACGTGGACATGGCGACGCCCCAGCCCTGACCGATGCCTCCAACGACGTTGTCGAGGGGAATGCGCACGTCGTCGTAGAACACCTCGCAGAATTCGGCGAGGCCGTCCATGGAGATGATTGGCCGCACCGTGATTCCCGGGGCGCGCATATCGCAGATCACCCAGGTAAGACCGTGGTGGCGAGACGAATTGGGATCGGTGCGCACCAAGAGTTCTTGGAAGTCGGCGACGTGCGCATAGCTGGTCCAGATCTTCTGCCCGTTGACCACCAGCTCGTCGCCTTCGATGGAGGCCCTCGTGGAGATCGCAGCGAGGTCAGAACCCGCGCCGGGCTCGGAGAAACCTTGGCACCAAACCTCCTCGCCTGCAAGGATCTTCGGTAGGTGTCGCTGCTTCTGTTCTTCACTTCCGCTGGCGATCAGCGTGGGTCCCCCGTGGTTGATGCCTACGAAACCGCACCCGATGTCCGGGCCCTCTGCGATCGCATACTCCTCGAACCAGATCAGCTGGCGGACGAGGTCGAGCCCCTGCCCGCCGTATTCGCGGGGCCAGGCGATGCCGCCGTAGCCGCCGTCGAACTGTCTGCGCTGCCAGGCCATGTCCCATTCGCGTGCCCCGTCGAAGTCGTGCGGTCGCTCGGTGGTCGGGACGTTCTCGACCAGCCAACTGCGCACCTCACTTCGGAAAACGCGGTCCTCTGCGGTAAAGGACAGGTCCACGCAAGTCTCCTGATCGTCATAATGGTGGTGCGTCGGAGTTTATCTAGATAAACTGTATCGAAGCAAGGGTGTCAGGGTGCCTCTCGTGTGGAGGTGCACCTGTAGCTCCACCGACACGCAGGCTCGCGGGAGCGCCGATGTGTCTCTAGATTCTAAATTCATAAGATCAATATTCGCTCGATGCGTCCCGGTTCGGGACCGCGGCAGGACGGCCGGAGGTGGGTGTGGCATCTAGCGATTTGGCGCTGCCTGGATCCGGCCGCAAGGTTCGGCCGCTCAAGATGTCGGACCAGGTGGCGGCCCAAATTCGGCGGATGATTGCGCGGGGCGAACTCGCCGACGGGGACTGGCTTCCGACGGAGGCCGAACTGATCCGCCAGTTCGGAGTCTCTCGACCGACGCTGCGCGAAGCCTTCCGGTTGTTGGAAGGGGATTCGCTGGTCACGGTTCGGCGTGGGCCACCAGGGGGCGCACAGGTCACGCTCCCCGGACCCGGAGCTGCCGCCGGGCTGTTCGGCATGGTGCTGATGCTTGCGAAGACGTCGATCGGGGACGTGTGGGATGCGCGGTTGACGATCGAGCCCGCAGCGGTGCACAACCTTGCGAAGAACGCCACCGAGGAACAGCACGCTGCCTTGCAGGACGCGCTAGAGGCGGTACGTGCCGCCGCGGCGATCGATCCTGCCTCGTTCCACCAAGCGGGTGTCGGCTTTCACCTCAAGTTGATCGAACTATCCGGCAACCAGACGCTGACCGCGCTCATCGGCATGCTTTCCGAGATCATCGAGCGAGAACTCGCCAATGTGCTGACAGAACTCGGCGCACAAAGCGAGGAGGTCAAGAGGGCGAACCGGCGAGCGTTGCGTGGCTACGAGGAGATCACCGAACTCATCAAGCGCGGTGACGGAGTCGCTGCCGAAATCGCTTGGCGCGAACACATGGACAATGCGCGGCGATACGTTAGCCGGACCCAGAACGACGACCACGTGCTCGACGTCCTGTACTAACGACCCTCACCCAAAGACTCGTTGTAACTCGGCAAGAGTGGTGTCCCGGTCGCTGTGCAGGATCGTGCTCATGCCGAGCTGCCTCGCAGGTACGAGGTTGACTTCTACGTCGTCGACGAAAAGGCATTCGTCTGCATCGCGTCCCGCCTTCTCGCACGCCAGTCGATAGATGCCCGGATCCGGTTTACGAATACCGACCTCACCGGAAACCACGACGTCGCTGAAATCAGGGAGAAGATGCCATGGGTAGGTGTCGCGCGGACCCCAAGAGTTGCTCAGCAGCACGGTTCGGACGCCGCGGTCGTAGAGCGCCTGCAGAGCGTCCACCATTGCGCCGTCGACGCGCTGCGTCGTCTGCTGGACCTCGCTGAACCAGGCGTTGGCATCGACTTTCTGCGATGCGTGCCTCGTAAGCACCGGGCCAATTCGCTCGACGAACTCGGGAACCGAGACGAGGCCGAGTTCGACCATGGCAAACGGACTGTCACTGGCATGTTCGGCAGCAAACGCCTCGGCGACAAACGCGCGCGGATCGACTCCGTGCGCGATGCAGGCGCGTTCGAAGGCACCGACGACAGACTCGGTGATGACCCCGCCGAAGTCGATGAGGAGCGCAGGTGGGGCGTTCGATTCGAGCGGCATGGCTACAGATTATCTATATCCGAGGTGAGATCCATCGGGGTTGCCAAGAATATAGAGAATCTTGATGCGGTGCGTTGACATCACAATGTGGTGCACCCTACCGTTGACCAAGGCATCCTCCGACGACAGGCGATCTACATGCATGTGCTGGTAACCGGCGCGTCGGGCGACTTCGGGTCGTGCATCATCCCGGAGATCCTTGCGCGAGGACACCAGGTGGTTGGGCTCTCGCGGCGGCCACACGCCGTGCAGTCGCCCCGGTACCGGCACGTGCTTGCCGACATCCGTGATGCCGATGCGGTGACTGCTGCCATGGACGACATCGACGCCGTCGTGCACCTGGCATGGACAACGCACCCCATGCACGACGTCGAGGCCACCCGCGCAATCGACGTCGGTGGGACACAGGCCGTCGTGACGGCGATGGAACGGTCGGGCGTGTCGCGTTTGGTGATGGCGTCCTCGGTCGTGGCATACGGCGCACATGCCGACAACCCGCCGCTCCTTCTGGAGAGTGATCCGCTGCGGCCGTCCAGCGAGCACGTCTACTCCCTCCACAAGGCCGAGGCGGAGGCGCTGATCACCGAGTCGGCGGTGAACGCCGTGCTGGTGCGGGCGACGAACGTCATGGGCCGGACAACGACAGGCGTCACTCAGGAGGGTTTCGCGACGCCCGCCATCCTGGGGATGAAGGGTGGCCGTAACCTCTTTCAGTTCGTCCATCCCGACGACCTGGCGCGGTTCTTCGCCGATGCGATCGATCACCCGGAGTGGTCGGGAGCGGTGAATCTAGCTGCACCCGACCTGATTACGATGCGCGAGGTCGCCGACATCCTGCAGAAAAGGTACGTCGAGGTGCGGGCGCAGCGCGCCGAAGCACTCCTCGGCTTCCTATGGGACCGCGGATGGTTCTCTCTTGACCCGGGCGCAGTCGACGCCTTCCTGAACCTTCCCTTGGTCGACACCACGAAGCTGACAGAGGAGTTGGGCTTCCAGTGCGCGTGGACGTCGCGGCAATGCGTGGAGGACTTCGGCCGCACCAACCACGCGCACGTCTTCCTCGGCACGCGCAAGGTAGCCATCCCGTGGAGGTGGCCCTGGGGGTGGACGCCGGGACAAACGGCCACGCCCGATCGTAGGGCCGCGGCGCCCGAAGGCGTGGCCGGTGAGTTCGACACCACGGTCGACCCAAATTGGCAGGTGTTCACTGCCGCCAACACCTCGGAAGCCTTCCCCGGGCCGATGACGCCCCTGTCGCTGGAACTGGGTGTGGACGCGTTGCGCGCAGGAGGCGCCCAGGCGGCGGACGTTCTGCGCTTGCCCGGTGAGCTGAGACGGGCGTTGCGTGAGGAGCAGATCGGCGTCTTCGGACATGGCATCTACGCAAACATCTCGGTCATCTTCGCGATGTTCTCGACCATGCCAGGTCGGGGCGGCGGTGCCGCCGCTTGGGAGGACATGCTGTTCAGCACCGGAGACAATCCGGAGGTCCCCGAGTTCCAGCCGCCGGCCACGTGGAAGATGCTGAGTCAGCTGCCGAGGGTGGGCATTCAGCTGACCGGGTTCGCGAAGGAAATCAGGGATATCGCCGTCCGTGCGCGAACCGATGCGCGTAGCGCCGCACACTACTCCGCACTCAGCGAGCCCGAATTGCACGCCCAGTTGGCGAAAACGCACGACGAAGTGTGTCACGCCTGGTCAGCTGCGGGACAAGCAACGGCGTTCGTCGTGCCGATGATGGACGTCGTCCAGAAGCATGGCGGCAAGGGCATTGCGACGCGTATCCGCGGCGGCACCGATGGGCTTGCGAGTGCCGGTATCGCGACGGGTGCCTACCGGTTGGCGGACCACGCCCGGAAGGACAACACCATCCGCAACCTCCTCACCGATCTGCCTGCGGATCAGGCGATGAAGGTCTTGCGCCAGGAACGTCCCTCCCTCGTACGGGATCTCGACGACTTGGTCGCCGAGTTCGGGCACCGCGGACCGCGAGAGACTGAGCTGTCGAATTCGATGTTCGCCGACGCTCCGCATCGGCTCCTCGAGATCGTAGCCAAGCTGCTACACAGCGATGACCGAGTCGTCGAGGAGACCCCTTCGATGAGCTGGCGGATGCGCCTCCTGGCGTCGATTGGCAGCCGCTTCCAGCGGCTGCGTGAAACGGTGCGCGACGCCACCATTCGAAGAACTCACCAATACCGATTGATCGCGCGCGAGATCGGGTGCAGGCTCGTCGAGCGCGGCGTCATCGAGTCTCCCGACGACGTGTTCTATCTCGTCCGAGAGGAACTCAAGAACCCACCCGCAGATGCCATGGCAGTGGTTGAACGTCGGCGCGCCGAGCGCAAACGGCTTGAAGTGAAACGTCCGCCACTCAGCTTCGTTGGCGAGTGGCGACCGGTCGACGGAACCGTCACCGAGTTGCAGCCCGGCGACACCTTGCAGGGCGTCGGCGTGTCGGCAGGCTCGGCCAAGGGTCGGGTTCGAGTGCTCACCGTCGACTCGATGGATGACCTGGAGCCGGGGGAGGTGTTGGTCACCGCATTCACTGACACCGGCTGGACGCCGTTCTTCGGCTATGCCGCTGCCGTCGTCGTCGATACCGGTGGCGAGATGTCGCACGCTGCGGTAGTGGCTCGTGAGTTTGGCATCCCATGCATCGTGGGATCATCAACTGGCAGTTCGGCTTTGAGGACCGGCCATGTCGTCGCGGTCGACGGCTCGACCGGCGTGGTGACTAGAGTCGAATGAGTGCGGCAACCACTGCGGTGCCTGCGAGGTCGCAGTATCAGGGGCTGTTCGTCGGCGGCGGCTGGCGGCCTACCAAGGACGCAGCGCCAGTGCTCAATCCGGCGACCGAGGACGTGTTCGTTACGGCACCGTGGGGTGCTGTCGCAGACGCCGATGCAGCGGTTGCCGCCGCGCGGGAGGCGTTCGACAACGGACCATGGCCAAGGCTGGCGCCTGCCGAGAGGTCCGAGGCTCTGACGCGGCTGCGCGACGTGCTTGCGGCGTGGGCGGACGACGTCGTCGGACTGGTGGTCGCAGAAGCGGGCATCCCCGTATCGATTGCGCGCCCAAGCCAATTCGACGCTCCCATGCAGTTGTTCGAGTTCTTCATCGAACGGTGCGCCATGTTCGAACAGATCCGCTCCCTGCCCGTTACGACTTTCCAGAACCGGCAGGGTTCAACCGTGCTCGGGGCGGGCGTCGTGCAGCGGTCGCCACGTGGAGTCGTCACCGCCATCACGCCGTTCAACGCACCCTTCTTCGTCAACCTGCTCAAGGTGGGGCCTGCGCTCGCGGCGGGATGTACCGTCGTGCTGAAGCCGTCGGACTTCACCCCTTTGGAGGCGTTGCTGCTCGGTGCAGCAGCCCAGGAGGCCGATCTGCCGCCCGGCGTGCTCAACGTGGTGACCGGCGGGGTCGAGGTCGGCGAATACCTCACCACCGACAAGCGCGTCGACATGATCACGTTCACGGGATCGGACGCCGTGGGGGCAAAGGTGATGGCCCAGGCATCGCCGACGCTCAAGCACGTCGTGCTCGAACTCGGCGGCAAGTCCGCGATGATCGTGCGTGCCGACGCTGATATGGAGCTCGTCGCCCCGCGCGCTGCACAGGAATTCACGTTGTTCACCGGACAGGGCTGCGGACTGTGGACCCGTCACCTCGTGCATCAGTCTCGCTACGATGAGTACTTGGAGCGGGTAACCGCCATCCTGCAGCGGATACCGATCGGCGATCCGCTGGACCCGCACACCATCGTTGGCCCCCTGATTCGGGAGACCGCTCGCGCGAGGTCGGAGAAGTACGTCGCGGGTGCCTTGGAGCAGGGCGCGCGGGTTGTTGCGGGAGGTCGTCGCCCGATCGGCTTGGATCGTGGCTTCTATTACGAGCCAACGCTTCTGGCCGACGTCCGCAGCGAAATGACCGTTGCGCAGGAAGAGGTGTTCGGCCCCGTCGGCGCTGCCATCTCCTTCGCCGATGACGACGAAGCCGTGCGCATCGCCAACGACTCACCGTTCGGGCTGTCGGGCTCCATCTGGACCACGGATCCTGGTACGGCATTCGCGATGGCGCAACGCATGCAGACCGGCAATGTCGGAATCAACGGCGGTACCGGCGGCATGAGCCCATGGGCCCCGTTCGGCGGCTACAAGCGTTCGGGAGTCGGGCGCGAACTCGGCGCCGACGTACTCGACGACTTCACCGAGACCAAGGCCATTCAGTTCCATGCGGGCTGACATAGGAGGTAAGAGTGGCGACCGACCATCCCAATGATAGGCGCGCCTACAAGGGTGCGGACTTCCTGATCCTTCGTCGTGCGGCAGGCGGCACGATGACCTTCGAATCCATTGCGCCAGTGACACCTTGGGAGCAGCCTTCATGACCACCAGTACGGGCGCAGAACTGCGGGACTACATCCGCACCGCCGACGACAGCGCCTACGTCGAGGCCGCCGCTGCAGAGACCCCGCGATCGCGCATCGTCGATCTCTATGGGCCGCTGGCCGACGCGCGTCGGCAAGCGCCGGTACACCTGTCGAAACAAGCCGAGCTGATCGGAGCGGAGGACTACCGCAGCCAGGAAGCGTTCCAGGTTCCTTTCGCTTGCGCGTTGAGCTTTGAGCATTGCCAGCAGGCGCTCAGCGACGACCGGTTGTCATCGAAATTCTGGGATCAGACCATCGGAAAGGTCTGGGGCCACACGATCATCGGCATGGACGGCGCCGAGCAACGCAGACACCGCGGTCTGATCTCGCAGGCCTTCACCCGCCGTTCCCTGAATCGCTGGCAGGAGACGGCCATCCAGCCCGCGGTCCACGGGCTCGTCGACAGGTTCGAGCGGGTGGGCTCGGCTGACCTGTACCGCGAGTTCACGTTGCTGTTCCCGGTTTACATCATCACCGAGATGATGGGGCTGCCCTACGACGACATCCAGAGCTTCAACACATGGGCAGGCGAAACCGTCGGCGCGTTCTATGACTTCGAGCAAGCGCTGAGGGCCTCGGTCAAACTGGAGAACTATCTCTCGCCGTTGATCGAGGAACGTCGGGGCGGTGACGGCGAAGACCTAATCACCCTGCTCGCGAACGCCGAACTGGACGGGAGCCGGCTCGACACCATCGAGATCGTCTCGTTCATCCGACTTCTGCTGCCCGCGGGGGGTGAGACGACCGCCCGATCGACGGCGAGCATGCTGCTGGGCCTGCTGCAGAACGAGGACCAGCTCTCCGCCGTGATCGCCGATCGAGACCTATTGCCGCAGGCGATCGAGGAGGGCCTGCGCTGGGAGCCACCGCTCAGTTCGATCAACCGCGTCGCGCTGGAGGACATGGAGTTGGGCGGCGTCGAGCTGGCCAAGGACACGGTCCTGGAGATTGGGCTGGGCGCGGCCAACCGCGATCACACCCGATGGAACCACGCCGACGTGTTCGACATCTTTCGAGAGAAGAAGGCGCACATCGCCTTTGCCTGGGGCGCCCACGCCTGCCTCGGCGCGCACCTGGCACGTGCAGAGATGTCGGCTGCCTTGACGGCGCTCTTCGATCGCCTACCGGGGCTGCGTCTCGACCCCGAAACCGGTCATGAAGCGCGCGTGCAGGGCATCGGACTGCGCTCTCCCAACAAGGTTCCCGTCGTCTTCGATCACGCCTAACGGAAAGGCTCAAACGACGTGGCTCTCAATGGAATTCCAGGGGTCCGCAAGCTCGGTCACTACGGTTATGCGCCCGTCGGTGCCATCATCGACACCGACCCGGCGCAGTTCTGGGGTGACGTCAACGGTATCCCCATGGGAATGCAGTACTTCTACGGTTCGGTGCGTTCGAACACCCGAGACTACTGGTGGCCGATCCGGGGCTTCTACCCCGACAAGGCGCGCTACTTGCACCTGTCCGAAGCCAAGATCGGTGAGGACTTCACCTACGCAAAGGATCACAACAGCTCGTACTCGGGGCCGGTGGAACACGGTGAGCGGGATGGTAAGTGGGGTGTCTGGCGGCCCGACGGCACGCCGATGATGCTCACGTGGGACGACAGGATGGAATGGCACGACGACGACCAGGTGACGCTGGCAGGTGACCTCGTCGGCGAGGGCGTGCAGTTCTTCTGTCCGGACCAGGAGGTGCCCTCGTCGTACGCGTCGCGGCTGTTTCGCGTTCGCGGCACGATCAAGGGCACCGAGGTGACGGGCCTGGTCTTCCACGACAGCATCCACGTCGCCAAGGGCGTCGACTACATTGCCAGCCCGGCCATCGCCAAGCACGAGGCCGCGTGGGTTGGCTTTGCCACTGAGTTCGAGGATGGCAACGTACATTCCGGCCACTTGGTGCATGGCACCGACGAGTTCAACATCATGGTGATCCACCGGACGGACGGGCCGCCGCTGATCGCCCGCGACATCGACGTCGAGGTCGAACTCGAGGGTGAACCGTTGGCCAGGACGACGTTCCCTACGAAGGTCACCTACCGCGGCGGTGGTGAGACATGGATCTGGGAGGCGAACGAGGGAGGCCGCTGTCCCGTTCGCGACGACCTCGGTGACGAGCACCGGTGGCGGCAGGGTTGGGTGCACGAGGCGAACGACACCCGCAAGCCGAAGACCACCGAAGCGTTGATGGAGACGTACAACGCCCGCTTGTTGAAGACGGGAGCGCTGAACGGACTCGACTGGCACTACGGGAAGTGATGGGGGCCAGAGCGATTGACGTCGCAATCGTCGGGGCCGGCCCGGCTGGCTTCGCGCTGGCGGCGGCGCTGCTTGCCGACGCCTCCTTCGACGTGCACATCGATCTCATCGACCGTGCCGCCCGACCCGATGGAATGTTGCGACATGGGCCAGCCAGTGGCGTCGAGCGACTGAAGAAGGTCGCGCGGCAGGTCGACGCCATTCTCGGCGATCCCCGTGTGCGGTATTTCGGCAACGTATACGTCGGGGATACGTTGAAGCTGAACGACCTTCGCCTTCGAGTGCATGCCGTGGTGCTGTCTACCGGTGCCCCGCTGGACTTGCCGTTGGACATCGCAGGAAACGACTCGGTGGGAGTCGGGACGGTGACGCACGTCGAGGCCTGGCTGGCGGGCAGCGCCGACGTCGACGCAGAAGAGCTCGACCTCGCCATGGATACGGTGCTGCTCATCGGGGTATCACGGGCAGGCTGGAATGTCGCCGAAACTCTCAGCGGGCGAACACCTCCTGGCCTTCCTACGCAGATCATCGATCGCCTGGCCAACAGCAGCTTGCGGCACGTTCAACTCGTCGATCCACGGCCGCGAGACGAGGTCGAGCTACCTGGCGAGATCCCGCCGAAAGTCGTGGTGCGTACCGGGCTCACGCCGGTGGGAATCGTCGGCCGCAACCGGGCGCGCGCCGTACGATGCGTGCATCCGCGTGACCCGTACGGCCGGGTCGTCACCGAGGACCTGCGAGCCCAGCTTCTGTTGCGGCCGAGGACAACGACCTTCGCGTGGCCCGAGCTGGACGAGTGCGACGGGCACGTCGACCATGACGGGGGGCGCGCATTGTCCGCCGGCGCCGTGGTGCCGGGCGTCTACGTCGCCGGCTGGGCGGGGCGTTCAGCGGTCGACGCTGGCTCGCACAGCGAGGACGCGGCCGCCGTCGTCGCGGCGCTCCGTGCCGACATCGCGTCATTCGTGGACCCGGCGCACGGGTTGAGCGAGCTGGCCGCTTCTCCCTTGGACGGGTGGTCGGCCGTTTCAGCAACCGACGTGCTGATCGATCGTTTCGCGGGTGAGGGCAAGTCTCCGCTCGCCGACTACGACGCCCTGTACGAGCAGGTCGACGAGGACTGAGGTCAGCGCACTCGGGAGCCCCGCTTGTTGGACCGCGAATCGACGTCGGCACCGGCGTTGCCGATGTGGGTGTAGGAGAGCCCGTGTCGGGCGGCGACACTCGGCGGTAGGTCGCGGGCCTCCCACAGTGCACGCACTGTCCCTTGGATCGCGACGGGCCTGCGTGCCGCGATCTCGGCCGCCAACTCAGCAGCGCGCGAGCGCAATTCGCCGTCGGGAACCACCTCGGTCACGATGCCTAGCCGTAGCGCCGTCTGCGCACCGATTCGTTCCTCACTGCCCAGCAAGGCCCAACGCAAGACGTCGCCGTAGGGCACCCCGCGCGCGAGCATGCCCATCGGCTCCAGCGCAGACACGATGCCGCCATTGGCATGCGGGTCGAAGAACACGGCGGACTCCGAGCAAATGGAGAAGTCGGCCTCGTTGACGAAGTACATGCCGCCGCCCCCAACCAAGCCGTGTAGTGCCGCGATCACCGGCTTCCAGACGAGGTTCGACTTGGGTCCCAGTAGTCCTGCGGGATCTTCCTGGTTGAAGATCGATTCGTGGTCCCACCACTTGCCCTCGCCGACGTCGATGCCGGTGCAGAAGGCGCGCTCGCCGTCGGCCTGGATGACGGCGACGTGGATGGAATCGTCGTTACGAATCCGATGCCATGCGGAGGACACTTCCTCGGCCATGAGTTGGTTGAAGGAGTTCAGCTTCTCTGGTCTGCTGAGCGTCAACGTCGCGACGTGGTCGACGACGTCGTAGCGGATGGTCTCGAATTCCATGTTGTCGCTCACGCTCGCTTCTGGCTTTCCGGTTAGTTGAACCTACGATAGCCCGCTCATCCACATAGTCAACCTAGTGCTATAGCTTCGCGAGCGGATGTGCTAGGTGCAGTGACCGGTAAATCCCGTTGCCTACTACCAACTTTAGGGCCTGGCTTCGACGTGACGCCGCGTGCGCACCAAGGCAACGGTGCGCGCCATCGGCCGGATCCTTAACGTCGCCCACGACCGGTCGGCCGATTGGCCGACGCCAGCACGAAGTCCACGAGTTCCTCCGTGTAAGCGTCGGAACGCGTGGCGAACTCCGCCATTCTCGCGGGCGGGGTGGTGAGACATTGCATGAGCAACCCGCCGAAGAGTGCATCCAGGAGGAGTGTCACCGGTGTCCCAGGCGGGAGATCCCTGCGCTCGATGGCTCGTCGGGTGATGCTGCGCATTGCCGTGACGTTCGCGGTCACGAAGTCCTCCCACCGCGGCGCCAGCTCGGGTATCAGTCGCCCTTCGGCCGAGAGCCGCAGCATTGCGGCGCCTGCGTCACCCGTCAGCAGGGAGAGGATGCTGCGGGACAGCACTATCAGGTCACTGCGGACCGTTCCAGTATCGAGGTCGTAGGGGACGTCGATACGGGCCTGCAAGCTGTCCAGGAGCAACGCCGTGTTGTTGGGCCAGCGCAGGTAGATCGACGACTTGCCGACCTTGGCCTGCCGCGCCACCGCGTCGATGCTGAAACCGGCCCAGCCCACGGCGCCATAGAGCCGGCACGCGGCGTCTTGCACGCGTTGCTCGAGAAGCGGGTCGCGCGGCCGGCCTGCGTTTGCCTGGGTAGTGCGTTCCATGAGGGCATGTTAAGTCGGACTAGTCGGACTGCCGATCGACATCGACGACGACGTTGCTGAGTTGGACCTTGGGGTGACGCGTCCGTACCGCTCGAGGAGGTGGGGCGAATCCCACCTCTAACTTCGTCAGTGGCGGTCGCTGATGGCTGACACCGGTAACCACCCGGTGATGGTGGAGTTTCGCTGACGGGTTGCCGCGGCGGTGCAGCGGCTTATCGCGCGTCGATTCGGGAGCCGTCGCCGTGTTCTGCCACGGTGGAGTCATCGGTGCGTGCCTCGACAGAACGACGTCGGGCCCGCGGCCAGCCGCCTTGATCCCGAGTACGGTTCGCTCACCCGGATCAGCGTTGGCCGAGACGGACATTGGTCGCCGAGTACATACAACGAGATCGCGCACACGACAACTTGGTCGCCATGTAACGGCACGGTCAAGCCGAGACGTCAGTATTCTCTAGATAATATTGCTTTCCATCACTTGACGGCCTTTACTGACCTTGAGACGAAGGAGGGTGCATGCGGGCAATGCGAATCGGGCCACACGTCGTGGCGGTCGTGGGTCTCATCGTCGGTGCTGTGGGCCTCGCTCCGGTTGCACGGGGCGACAACGCTCGTCTCAACAATGCCATCATCGAGGACGTCTACACGGTGAAGCGACAGGGAGGATGTCGCATCGACATCAACGCCAATCCGAAACTGCGACTGGCAGCCCAGTGGCACACCGAGGATGTGCTGAACAATCGAAACCTCGACGGCGACATCGGCTCCGACGGTACGACGGTCGCCGATCGTGCGCGCAACGCCGGATACGACGGGGTGGTTGCCGAAACGGTCGCCATCAACCCCGCACTCTCGATCACCGGCATCGAGGTGATCAATCAGTGGTACTACAGACCCGATTACCACGCGATCATGTCGGACTGCGCCAACATAGACATCGGTGTGTGGTCGGAGAGCGTGCTCGATCGGACCGTTCTAGTCGCCGTGTACGGCAAGGGTGATTCGGCGCCGCCCGCCTTCGGATAGGACGCCACCTTCAGTTGGCGTGCCCGGCCTTCGCCTCCTCCTCGCGGGTAAGTCCTGCGGCGCCGATGAGCTCCTCGTGCAATTCGAACCACACCGTGTGATACGAGTCGATGATCGGACGGGTCAGCCAACTCGTCTCGCCCGCATGTACCTTCTCCAGGGCTGACTGCAATTTGGCTGAGTAATGGGTGAGCCGAGGCAACTCCGTCGCGACGGTCGCAACGATTGGTGTCACCCTCGCGTGGACGCCGTCGAGGCGGGTCAGCACTGCGGCATCGTATTGCTCGTCGTCGTGTGTGTTCGGCTCGCCGTCCTTCAGTTGCCAGTCGGAGACCAGCGCCTTGAATTCGGCATTGACGCCGCGGAAATCCTCATATGCGGCGGAGATCGCCGCCGCGTCGATTCCCTGCCGCTCCGCTGCGAGCAGCTCGGCCAGACGAGCACGGCCTCCGTCGGAGAGACGGATGGTCTTGCCCTCGACGAGGAAACCTGCCTCGGTCGCCGCGGTAATGGCCGCAGCGACGGCCTCCGCCGGCTCGTCAACGGTGGCGGCGATGTCGTCCGGACGGACGCGTCCCTTGAGTCGCGCCGCCTGCAATACCTTGACTTCCGTCATCGCTCCCTCTCCCATGCGTTCGGTCAGAGTATAAATCCTTTAGATTTACCTTGGCCACATCCTAACGTGCGCTTTCGCAGGCAACGCTAGTGCGGAGGCTACGCCGGTCCGTCGGCGTGACGATCAACGTGGTGGTGCTGCCGGTCCAAGCCCGTCGGTGGCGCCGTTGAGCGCGTTGGGATCTTGAGTCAAGTCCACGTCGTGGTCTAGGTTCGGCAACGACGGCAGCATGGAGCACAGCAAGGCTAGCTGGAACGTACAGGGCATGTCATTCGGACCGGCGGCAGCGGTCGGCGAAGTCCCCATGAGCGCCGCGGTCGTACCGACGATACCCAGCGCACCGATTAGGAAAGTTCGCATGCTGCTGCACCTTTCGCATACACAATGTGGGCAGCATGACACCGTCCTGCAACCATTGGAACCCGTATCGAATGGGTTGCGCACGCAGTTGGCGAGGTCGGCAAGGCGCAGCCACGCAGAGTCACTTCGCCTCGCTTCTTGGTGATCTGGATCGTCGCTAGCGGCGCTTGCTGAGCCGGGGCAGTAGGTCCCACACGTGCTCGACGTTGTTCACCCCGAGCACGATTGGGCTGCCGTCGGACCGGTAAACGACGTGGGTGACCGAGACGTAGTCAATGGTGAACGGGAAGATTCGCGGAGTGGAGAGGGCGCGTTGCAAGAGGACGTTGATGACGCCTCCGTGAGTGAAAACGGCGACTACGTCAGCACGCCGCGAAGCGGCCACCAGGTCGTCGCCGGCCGAGCGAACGCGGGTCGTGAACGCGTCGACGTCCACACCGTCGGGTAGTTCTCCGGCGACGAGCCGCGCAAGTTTGCCTGGATCGTCTGCACCCATCTGTTCCACGGGCACGTACTCGGTGAGTCCATAGTCGTATTCGGCTAGCCGCTCGTCGATTTCGATTGGTGCACCCAACGCGGTCGCGACGGGTTGGGCTGTCTCGAACGCGCGTCGCTGTGGGCTGCTGACTATGCGGTTCACTCCGTGTCTCTCTAGGGCGGTTGGCAACCGGCTGGCCATCACTCGTCCGAGTTCGGCGAGTGGAGGATCAGCGCCGTCACCAGGAGCGCTCTGCGTCGGCAACGCGTGACGGATCAGCAGTAGGTGCACGAGCCGCCTTCGTTACTCGGTGCAGCACTGGGGGAAGGTCTCATCGTCACCACTCCGTCGTCGTTGGTGGGAGACGCGGCGGCGTTTCAGCGGTCACTCTTGTAAAGATAATCTATATAAACTAGCTTGACCAGACGATGATTCCGTGTGCGCGGTAATGGTCGTTAAGCTGCGGTTTCGCGCTCAGGCGACGGAGGTGAGCCCAAATGTCAAGTGGATTTGATACGCGGAGTCATCGCCAGGTAGTTCGTCAGGTGAATAGTCTAGGCCGACCGAAGCGAAGTGTTGAAGCACCGAGCAGGAGACATTTGGGTCACCGGCGTCCGTTGACGACCGATGGGAAAGCGAGACACGTGTTCCAGGGAAGCGCCGCTGCTCGTGGCCGTGGTGGATTACGCCACTGCAGTCGGATGGCTCACCTACTGACCACGACTCTTCTGGTCCCGCCGCTGCTCGTCACGGCCGGTTGCGGAGGATCCGCGTCTGGAGCCAGCACCAATGCGGGCGCCGCTGCCACGACCGTCGAGATGCCGTCGATACAAACGTCACCGGCCGAATACCACTCCGCAGATGCCATCGGGCTTGCGCACCAGATGGCTACTACCGAACAGGCTGCATTCGATGAGGTCGAGCGGATGAGGGCGCAGGTCGGTGATGGCTGATCGGACCGACCAGCCGGGGCGGTGGAACTAGTGGTCTCGAACGCCACGCTGACGAAGCCAATTCGGGAAGTTGGCGGCTTCATCGCCCTGTCCATGGACATGTTCGTCGCACTGTTCACTCAGCGCTTCGCGCTGGGTGAGTTCATCGAGCAAATGTGGTTCGTCGCACGGGTTTCGCTGTTCCCCTGCGTCACGCTGACGATTCCGTTCAACGCACTGGTCGTCTTCATCCTCAACGTGCTGCTCTTCGACATCGGCGCCGCGGATGCATCCGGGACGGCGGCAGCGCTCGCCGTGATGACACAGACTGGGCCCTTCACGACGGTGCTAGTCGTCGGCGGCGCCGCGGCGACGGCGATGTGTGCCGACCTTGGCGCCCGCACCATTCGCGAGGAGATCGACGCCATGCGGGTGATGGGCATCGATCCTGCGCAGCGCCTATTCGTGCCGAGGGTTGCCGCGTTGACCATCAACGCCCTGCTCCTCAACGGGGTCGTGTGCTTCGTGGGACTGGCCGCCACCTATGTGTTCGCGGTCTACGTCAACAACGTGACGCCTGGCAACTTCGCCGCAAGCCTGACCCTCCTCGTGGGGCTGTCAGAAGTGGTGATCAGCTTCGTGAAGGCGGCACTGTTCGGCATGACCGCCGGTCTCATCGCCTGCTACAAGGGCCTGACGGTCGGCGGCGGTGCGCAGGGAGTGGGCAATGCGGTCAACGAGACGGTCGTGTACACCTTCATGGCGCTCGCCGTCATCAACACGTTGGTCACCACTATCGGAACGACGGTGAGCGGATGAGCGCGCCAGCAACGTCGCGGTTCCCCCGGCTGGCCAAGGCTCGGCGGGATTTCGTCGACTCGTGGAATCGAATCGGCGAACAGACCGCGTTCTACATGACCTCCCTTGCGGAAACCGGTGAGGCCATTGCGAAGTACCCCAGGGAGATGCTGCGCCTGGTAGCGCAGATGAGCCTTGGCGTCGGCGCGCTGGCATTGGTCGGCGGTGCGGTGATGGTGGTGTCTTTCATCGTGATGAATGCCGGCGCGCTCGTCGGCATCGTCGGCTACACGCAACTCAAGGACGTCGGCATTGAAGCCCTTGTCGGCTTCTTCGCTGCGTATGTCAACCCCAGACTCGTTGCGCCGCTGATCACTTCCGTCGGGCTTGCGGCAACGGTCGGAGCGGGCGCAACGGCACAGATCGGCGCGATGCGGATCAACGAAGAGATCGACGCGCTCGAGGTCATGGGCATCCGCTCCATCGCCTACCTGGTGTCGACCCGAGTGATCGCAGGCGTAGTCGTCGTCATTCCGCTGTTCTGCCTGTCCGCGATTCTGACGAACGTCACCAGCCGAGCCGTCGTCGGCTGGGGCTATGGCCAATCCACGGGCGTATACGACCACTACTTCAACACGTTCCTGCAACCAATCGACATGGTGTACGCATTCATTCAGGTGACGCTGCAGGGAGGCGTAATCATGTTGGTGCACACCTATTACGGCTTCACCGCATCCGGCGGACCCGCGGGCGTGGGCGAGGCGACCGGTCGAGCGGTGCGCACATCGTTGGTCGCGGCGACTCTGGTTACCCTCATCGCGGCGCTCATGCTGTACGGGCGTTCCGGCAACTTCAACCTGTCGGGATAGAAAATGGTAGCGAAACGACGCGCAGCAGGTCTGCACCCCGCGTGGTGGACCGCGATCCTCCTCCTTCTGATCATCGGAGTCCTCGCGTTCACCCCAGTCGCATTCGACCGCACCTACAAGTCTTATGCGACGGTCATCCTCCATGCAGATCGTTCAGGTCTGATCATGGACCCGTTCGCCAAGGTGAAGTACCGCGGCGTGCAAGTGGGCAGAGTCCGTTCCATCACGGACGGCAAAGTCGTCACCCTGCAACTCGACCTCAGCGAAGACCAACTGCAATACATCCCGGCCAACGTGAGGGCGCAGATCACGGCGCCAACCGCATTCGGCGCCAAGTACGTTGAGCTTCTACCGCCCGACGACCCTAGTGCGGCCCGACTGGCCAAGGGTGCGGTACTTGACTCCGACAAGGTCAGCGACGAGGTCAACACCACATTCGGCAACCTGGTGAACGTGCTCGACAAGGTCGACGTCACAAAGCTGAACGGTGCGCTGACCGCACTGGCTGAGGGGTTCCGAGGCAAAGGGCAAGACATCGGGCACGCGATCACCGATGCCGATCAATATTTGTCGCAGATCAATCCACGAAGCGAGAAGATTCGTTCAGATTGGCAGGCGCTCAAGGACTTCAGCGACACGTACGGTGTCGCTGCACGAGACATCCTGAAGATCTTGGACGCTGCCAGCACCACCAGTGCGACCGTCGCGGACAATGCGCAGTCACTCGATGCGCTGCTTCTGGCCACCATCGGATTCTCGAACAGCGGGATCAACCTCATCGGGCCGAACAAGGACAACCTCGTCAGCGGCATCAACGGCCTGGAATCGACAACCCGGCTGTTGATGAAGTACAACCCCGAGCTCACATGTACGTTGCTTGGCGCACAGGTCATGTACGACGACATGGGCTTCATCAACACCGTTGGCGGCAACGGATACTCGGTCGTTCTGGATGCTGCTCTGCTCTTGGGCGACGACCCCTACAAGTACCCCGACAACCTGCCGATCGTCGGGCAGAAGGGTGGCCCGGGTGGACGACCGGGTTGTGGTTCCCTTCCCGACGTCAGGAAGAACTGGCCCGTGCGCTACATCGTGACTAATTCGGGCTGGGGTACCGGCAATGACGTACGGGTGAATCCCGGTATCGGCTTCCCCGGCTTCGGCAACTACCTCCCGACCACGCGCGGCGTACCCGAGCCGCCCACGATCAGGAACATCCTCGGCGGCCCGGCGCCAGGCCCCATTCCCTACCCCGGTGCTCCGCCGTTCGGTGCCCAGCAGTACGCACCGGACGGGACGCCGCTATACCCAGGTTTGCCAGCTGCCCCGCCGGCCGGTCAGCCGCGCGAGTCGGGTCCGACGCCTGGATCCGAACCCTTCAACGGACCAGCGTTCCCGGCTGCAGTGCAGCCAACGCCGTTCCCGCTGCCCGCGGACGCGCCGTCGTACGTTCCACCACCACCGCCGGGGCCGGCGCCTCACGTCGACGGCCCCACCCCCTGACCACTACAACCATCGGCGAAAGGAGCAGACATGGGAAAGCACCTGCGCGGCACGCTCTGGCGGCTGGCCATCTACGTCACCATCTGCGCCCTGTTCGTACTGGCGGTGTTCGCCGTATTCGGCCAGTTTCGGTTCGGTCAGCGGGAGAACGTGTACAACGCCATCTTCTCCACCGTCTCGGGCCTGAAGAACGGCAACTTCGTCCGAATCGCGGGTGTCGAGGTGGGCAAGGTGACGGACATCTCGATCAACGACGACGGAACCGTTCGGGTCGAATTCGCAGCGCGGGACTCCGTGATGTTGACGAAAGGCACTCGAGCCAACATCCAGTACCAGGACCTCGTCGGCGGACGGTACCTCGCCCTAGAGGAGGGCGCGGGTGGGGTGGAGCGGTTGAAACCGGGCGATGCGATTCCGATCGACCGCACCGCACCTGCGCTCGACCTCGACGCATTGGTAGGCGGATTCCGGCCGTTGTTCCGCGCACTGGCCCCAGACCAGGTCAATGCATTGACTGGTCAACTCATCACGGCATTTCAGGGTCAAGGCGCGACGATCAATTCGTTTCTCGACCAGGCTGCCGCGTTGACGAACACATTTGCAGACCGAGACAAGTTGATCGGTGAAGTGATTGGCAACCTTAATGCCGTGCTCAATACGCTCGGTGGCCAGAGCGGGAACTTGGCCAAAACCGTCGACTCGCTCACCGAACTGGTAAACGGCTTGGAAGCGCGGAAGAAGGACCTTGCCAATGGCCTGGCGTATGCCAGCGCCGCCTCCGGCTCGATCGCCGATCTGCTGGCCAAGGCACGGCCGCCATTGAAGAAGGTCGTCGCCGAAACCGATAGGACCGCAGGCCTAATCGTCGCCGATTACGACTACGTCGACAATCTGTTGGCCACGTTGCCCCAGGCCTACCAGATCCTCAGCAGGCAAGGCCTATACGGCGACTACTTCAGTTTCTACCTATGCGACCTGACCCTGAAGGTCAACGGCAAGGGCGGTGAGCCCGTCTACGTGAAGATCGCCGGGCAGTCCTCGGGGAGGTGTGCGCCGCGATGACGACCAATTTCAAGCCGTTCTTCGATCGCAACAGGTTGATCATCGGTGCGGTCGGAATCGTCACCACGGCCGTGCTCGTGTTCTTGTCGGTGAACTGGCAGTCGTTGCCGTTCGTCGATCAGTCCCGCACGTACTCGGCCTACTTCAAGCAGGCAGGCGGGCTGACTTCCGACAGCAAGGTCCGGGTGTCGGGCTTCGAGGTGGGGCAGGTGTCCGACGTCTCGCTCGACGGGCCGAAGGTGTTGGTGAAGTTCAAGATTGACAGGAACATTCGGTTGGGTGACCGCGCTGAGGCGAGCATCAAGCTGGGCACGCTGCTGGGGAACAAGGTGCTGGAGGTGACTCCGCGCGGCGAGGGTCAACTGGCTCAAACCATTCCCTTGGAGAGGACCACGTCTCCCTACGAACTGCCCGACGCTCTCGGGGATCTCGCCGACACCATCAGTGGGCTGAACACAAATCAGCTGTCGGATTCGCTTTCGATGCTGTCGAACGAGTTCGCGAACACCGCCCGGAGCCTGCGCGCCGCGGTTGCCGGGGTGGGTCGCTTCTCTCAGACTCTCAACGAACGCGACGCGGAACTGCGGACCCTCTTGGAGAACGCGAACAAGGCGACGGCGGTACTGGCCGACCGCAGCCAGAAGGTCGTCGACCTCGTCGTCAACACCAATTCGCTTCTCGTTGAACTACGTTCGCAGAGCGCGGCGTTGGACCAACTGTCGAACAATCTCTCCGGACTGGCTGAGCAGGTGAAGGGGTTCATCGACGAGAACCACCAACCGCTGAAGCCTGCTCTCGACAAACTGAACGGTGTGCTGGCTTTGGTGGACAACCGGAAGGTGGAGGTGCAGAAGTCGATCAAGGGTCTGAACCGGTACGCGTTGTCATTGGGTGAGTCGGTAGCGTCTGGTCCATTCTTCAATGCTTATCTTGCCAATCTGCTTCCGGGGCAGTTCATTCAGCCGTTCATCGACGCGGCCTTCAGTGATCTCGGTCTCGATCCGCACGTGCTTGCTCCCACTGAGCGGACCGATCCCCAGCATGGCCAGCGGGCGACCCCACCACTGCCGGTGCCCTATCCGCGGACGGGGCAAGGGGGTGATCCTCGACTGACCATCCCGGACGCGATCACCGGCAATCCGGGTGACCAAGGTTGTGGGCCGCCTGGTTTGCCGCTGCCGGGGCCCACTGGGTGTTACCCCTATCGCGACCCGGGACCCGCGCCTGTCGCCGGCGGCCCGCCGCCCGGTCCGCCTGCGGCCGAGCTCGACCCGCGTGCGCAGAACTCTCGGCCGGTACCTGGCGACCTGGCGCCGGCTCCTGGGCAAAGTCAACCCGGTCAGCAAACTCCAGGACCTGCGGGAGCTGACTGGCCCACGCCCGTGATCGGTCCGACGGTGGGACCGCTGCCGCCAGAAGGGGGAGGACAGTGACGACAGCCGGCAAGGCGAGGGTCGGATTGGCCGTGGCTTTGGTTCTGCTTTTGATTGGTGGATTCGTCTTGGCGGTACGTGCTGCGGAGGGCGTGATCAACCGCACGAACATGGTTGGCTACTTCGCCAATTCGAACGGCATCTACGAGGGCGACAACGTCGTGCTACTCGGTGTGCCGGTCGGCAAGATCGACAAGATCGAGCCTCAACCGACCAGGGTCAAGATCTCCTTCTGGATCGATGACAAGTACCCCGTGCCCGCAGATGCGAAGGCGGTAATCCTCTCGCCAAACCTGGTGACGGCGCGCGCAATCGAGCTGACTCCGGCCTTCACTGGAGGTGAACGGATGCAAGACAACTCGACGATCCCTCAGGAGCGCACCGCCGTACCGGTCGAGTTCGACGACTTGCGCAAGCAGCTGCAGAAGCTGTCGGAGACGCTGCAGCCAACTGAGCCTGGTGGCACGAGCGCACTCGGAGCGTTCATCAATACCACCGCCGACACACTGCGCGGGAAGGGTGCCGACATCCGGGTGACCGTGACTCGACTTGCCCAGGCGATCAGCGCTCTCGGTGACCACAGCGGTGACTTGTTCGGCACGTTGAAGAACCTGGCCACGCTCGTCACTGCCTTGCAGAGCAGCAGTGAAGTGCTCGGTGATCTCAACGTGAACCTCGCTGAGGTGTCTCGACTATTCGCCGACGATCCGGACGAGGTCGCCAACGCGGTGAATAATCTGAATGACGTTGCGGCACAGGTACAGAACTTCGTCGCGGACAATCGGGAATCGTTGGGTACTGCATCGGACAAGTTGGCCTCGATCTCGAAGGCACTCACCGAGAGCCTTCCGGATGTCAAGCAGGCCCTCCACATCGCACCGACAGCTTTTCAGAACTTCGTGAACATCTATCAGCCTGCGCAGGGTGCGTTGACTGGGGCGCTGGCCGCGAACAACTTCTCGGATCCGATCCAATTCCTTTGCGGTGCAATACAGGCCGCTTCGCACATGGGTGCCGAACAGTCTGCCAAGCTTTGCGTTCAATACCTTGCGCCGATTGTGAAGAATCGGCAGTACAACTTCCTGCCCATTGGGATGAACCCGGTGGTGGGCGCGCAGGCCCGTCCGAACGAGATCACCTACAGCGAAGACTGGCTGCGGCCGGACTACATACCGCCGGGCGGTCCAGTACCCGATTCGACGGCGCTTCCAGCCGAGGCGGCCCAGCCTGGCGCGGCTCCGCCGGGCGGTCCTCTGCCGCAGCCGAATCAGATCTTCAATAACTACCAGGAACCAGCCTTTCCCGAGCACAATCAACCACCGTTCGTGCCATATAGGCCGGCGGATCCCATACCGGTCAACCCGGGCGACGGTCTGGCCGGGATGATGGTGCCAGCCGGAGGTGGGCAATGAGAACGGGACCACCACGGCGCATAGGTGTCGTCGCGATCATCACCGTGGTCATGACAGTGCTGTCGGGGTGCGGCGTACTGCGAGATTGGCAGGGAGCCAATACGTTTCCCCTGCCTGGCACCAAGGGAAGCGGTGACGGTTCGTTCGTCATCAGGGCTGAGATGCCAGACATTCAGAATTTGCAACGCAATTCGCGCGTGCGCGTCAACGACGTCACGATCGGCACTGTCACCGACATCGACCTGCAGGGCTGGCACGCGCTTGTCACCATGCGTCTCGATCCGGGAACCGACCTGCCGGCCAACGCTACGGCCAAGCTTGGCCAAACAAGTCTGCTCGGTTCCGTGCACGTGGAGCTTGCCCCACCGGGCGATGCGCCGCCCGTAGGGAAGCTGAAGGATGGGTCTCTGATCCCGCTTTCGTCGAGCTCGGCTTACCCGTCGACTGAGAAGACGTTGAGCGCGGTGAGCCTGCTACTCAATGGCGGCGGTATCGGACAGCTTCAGGACATCACCGCGGCACTCAGCACCGCGTTCAGCGGTCGTGAGGAAGATGTGCGCCACCTGATCGGCGAACTGGACAAATTCGTGTCCTACCTCGACGACCAGAAGGATGACATCATCGCGGCCACCGAGAGCCTGAACGATTTGGTCAAGCAGTTCGCCGACCAGAAGCCGATCCTTGACAGGGCCCTTCAAACGATCCCGCGCGCAGTGACGGTGCTCAAGGACGAACGCCAGAACCTGATCGACGCCGTCGACCGCGTCGGCAAGTTCGGAGCGCTCGCAGCCGACTCGGTGAACCAGACCAAGGAAAATCTCGTGAAGGAACTGCGGGACATCGGCCCGGTGCTGCAATCCCTTGCCGATGCCGGCCCCGCGCTGACCAAGTCGCTGGACTACTTCGCGACGTTCCCTTGGCCGAAGAGCACCCTGGCCAACTGGATGCGCGGCGAGTACGGCAACCTGAGCGCCATCTTCGATCTCACGCTGAGCCGCTTGGATGCGGGGTTGTTGACCGGCACGCGGTTCGAGGGCGAGTTGACCGAGCTCGAATTGCAATGGGGACGCACGATCGGGCAGATGCCAAGTCCTTACACCGCGCGCAACCCACTGGTTGCGCCGTACCAATTCAATCAGGGGCCGTGATATGCGTCTGACTAGGGCGGTAAGGATTCAACTAGCCATCTTCGCAGTCATCGCGTTGACGTCGATCACCGTCATGTTCTTCTCGTACATGCGGATTCCGACGGAGTTCTTCGGGCTGGGCCGCTACAAGGTGATCATGCAGTTGCCCGTCGCGGGCGGTCTTTACCCGAACGGCAATGTCACCTATAACGGCTACGAGGTCGGCCGTATCGACGCCGTCCGGCTGACACCCAACGGCGCCGAGGCGGTGCTCGAACTCAGATCCGATGTCAAGATTCCCGCCGACCTCAAGGCCGAGGTTCACAGCGTGTCTGCCATCGGGGAGCAATACGTACAGCTGTTACCGCAGAGCGGAGAGGGGCCGTCGCTGCAGAACGGCGACGTCATCCCCGCCGACCGGACGTACATTCCGCCAGACATCAATTCGCTGGTGGATGCCACCAATAAGGGCCTGAATGCGATTCCGCAGGAGAATCTCAAGACCGTTGTCGACGAGTCGTATACCGCGTTCGCGGGGCTTGGACCGGACCTCTCTCGGTTGATTACCGGGTCGACGAGGTTGGCGAAGGATGCCCGCGCAACCCTGGACGACCAGATCGCGCTCATCGACGGTTCGAAGCCGATCTTGGACAGCCAGACGAATACGAGCGACGCGATAGATGCGTGGGCGGCCAATCTCGCGAGCGTGACGGCGCAGTTGCGGGACAGTGATGCCGCTGTTCGTGGATTGCTCGCGAAAGGGCCCGGCGCCGCCGACGAAACACGTGCACTCCTGGATCGTTTACAGCCGACGCTGCCCGTACTCCTCGCAAACCTGGTTTCGGTGAACCAGGTCGCGATCACCTACCGACCGAATCTCGAAGCCGCCCTGGTGCTCATCCCTCGCGGTGTCGAGATATTCCAAGGTCCGCTGACGCCGAACTCGAACAACAAGCACAAGGGCGCGTTCTTGGCGTTCAACCTGAACCTGGGCCTGCCGACGCCGTGCACGACCGGATACCTTCCGGCGCAGCAGCGTCGCGCCGCGGCGTTCGAGGATTGGCCGGATCGTCCCAAGGACGACCTCTACTGCAGGATTCCGCAAGATGCGCCGTTCGACGTTCGCGGTGCCCGCAACTATCCATGCGAGACGCGGCCTGGTAAGCGCGCTCCCACGGTCGCGATGTGCGAGAGCGATCAAGAGTACCAACCGCTCAACGACGGTTACGCATGGAAGGGCGATCCCAACGGGACGTTGACCGGACAGGATGTCCCTCAGGTGCCGATCGATGCGCCCGCCGGGGCTCCACCGCCTGCTGCGCCGCCACCTCCTCCGATCGCGATAGCCCAGTACGACCCCGCCACCGGCATGTACGTAGGACCTGACGGAAGGACGTACACGCAGGCGAACCTTGCACAGACTAGTAAGGAGAAGTCATGGCAAGACATGCTGACGCCGCCTCCCGGGTGAGCGAACACGACGCTCTAGAAGCCGATCTCGAGCCCGTGGAATATCCGGTCGACGTGGCCGAGGTGTCGGGAGAGGACTTGGACGAGCATTCGGTCGAGGAATCCGTCGAGGACCCGGAGCAGGTCGCTGACGAAGTTGAGGTTGAACCGGCCGCGCCGCCATCGAAGCGCTCATCCTCGCCGATTCGCCTGGCGGCGATCGTTGGAGGGTTGTCGTTTGTTCTGCTTGCAGCGTTGATCGGCTGGCTCGGGTATGGCGCGTACCAAGAACAGAGCGCCGATAACCAGCGGCAACTCTTCGTCCAGACTGCACGACAAGGCGTGCTCAATTTGACGACGATCGATTGGCAGCGGGCCGACTCGGACGTACAACGGATCATCGACTCCGCGACAGGTACGTTTCAATCCGACTTCTCACTGCGATCGAAGCCGTTCGTCGAGGTGGTGAAGCAGGTGAAGTCCACGTCCGTCGGCACCATCACGGAGGCCGGCCTCGAATCGTCCTCGAGTGATGACGCCGTGGTGCTCGTCACCGCGTCCATCAAGACGACGATGCCCAATCAGCCTGACGCGGACGCCAAGTCGTGGCGTATGCGGATCTCGCTACACAAGGTTGGCGAGAACGAGATCAAGATCTCCAACGTCGCGTTCGTACCGTGACGAGAGTTGAAGGGGACATCACCGAGATGCGGTTCAAGACTAAGAGCGCCACCGACGGGCGTGGCGAAACGCAGCCTGCTGGCCAGGCCGAGAGCATCGACGAGTCGGCTGACGCCGGCATCGACATAGAGGCCGAAGTTCAACCCGAACCCGCACCCACGGCAGATCGCGAGGTCGACGTCGAGTCGAAAGAGAGCAGAGGCGACTCGGAGCGGGATTCCGTTGACGACGCAACGCCGCGCCGCCCGATCGGTTGGTCACGAGTGGCAGTATTCGCCGTGCTGCCTGCCATCCTCCTCGCAATGGCGTTGGGCGCTGGATATCTGAAATGGGCGAAAGACGGCGCGGAGGCCGCCGACGTCGCGCGCGTCGAGTCACTTCAAGCTGCCAAGGATGCCACGGTTGGGCTGCTGTCCTATCAAGCGGATACGGCACAGAACCAGCTCGACGCCGCGTCGAATCAGATGACGGGCGCGTTCAAGAACGAATACCTGGACCTGATCAACAGGGTCGTGATACCCGGGGCCAAGGAGAAGCGCATTACGGCGGCCGCGAGCGTAACGGGCGGCGCCACCGTGTCTGCGTCGGCCGACCGCGCAGTCGTGCTGCTATTCGTCAACCAGAGCACGACCGTGGGAGCGACACCGCCAACGGAGATGCAGTCCAGTGTTCGGGTGACGATGAGCAAGGTCGGCGAGCATTGGCTGTTGTCCGGTTTCGACCCGATCTGACAAAAAGGGGCCGCTATAGCGTGTAGTTCGTCGGCCCGTAGGTCTGGCACAGCCGATGAGGCGCCTCGAAGAGCGTGAGGCATCCGCGGGCAGTCATCACGTACGTCGCGCCGGGTCGGTAGGGCGTGTAGACCTGAACCGGGTATGGCGACGCGGACTGGGCACACTTCGGTGCTGCGCTGTCCCCGTCGATGGCAAGACAGACAGTCGTAAGGTTCGGGCTGCCGAAGATCGTGCACGCGCCGGCCTTCAGTGACGCCGTCACCATCTGCGTGTCGGACACCGTGATGATGCTCGGCGCGACTGGTTGCCACGTGCAGTGACCGCCGGTGTCGTCGGGAGAGGCATGCGTCATTGCAGGCGAGCACAATGCGAGCGCGGCGGCGACTGCCGTCGTCGGCAACGAAAGTACTTTCCACATCAGTCAGCCCTCACGGCGTCGTGCCAGAGGCAAGTACAAGTAAGAGACCTTCGAGGGCTGGCCTCGTTGAAAGTCGGTGGGCGATGCGCCGGTCCAACGACGAAATGCTCGTGTGAACGCACTTGGCTCGGAGAAGCCGAGCCGGGCCGCCAACGCTGCTACCGTCTCACCGCCCTGCGACAGGCTTTCCAACGCAGCGGTGCGGAGCACGTCGTCTCTGATGGCGGTGACAGACGTACCCTCTTCGCGCAAACGTCTTCGCAAGGTTTGACGGCTGATGCCAAAACATGCTGCGATCTCATCTGCCGTGCATGCCCGCTCACCGAGGCATCTCAGGATGATGCCGCGCACGCGCTGTGTGTGGGTGGTGTAGAAGTCGATTTCGGATACCAAGACGGTGGGCACGTCCGCGAGGAACTCTTCGATCTCCTCTTGGCGACGAACCAACGGCAAAGTCAGGTCACTGTTCGCGAAGGTCAGGCTGGCACCCGATGCGCCGAATCGGACGGGCGCACCGAAGAGGATGTCGTGGTCGATTTCCCCGAAGGGCCTTTGGTAGGGAACCGTAACGCGCAGGAGTTGCAACCGTCGACGGGTCGCCCAGTTCATCGCTCGATGGGCAACTGCGAGCATTGAGTCGACGACAAGGGAATTGGCGCCGTCGAAGTCGTGCAGGCCAACCGAGACGGTTGTCTCACTGGCCGCGATCGAGACCGAGATCAGCGGTATGCCAGGGAAGACAGGCATGAATTGCTCGGCACGGTCGAGTGCGTCCCGCAGTGTCGGAGCGCTGCAGACTGCGAGCGCTAGGACTCGCAATGTGTGTCGACAGACGGGTCGCGGGCCGAGGCCCAGAAATTCATCTACGGTGTCGAGCCACAAGTGGCGCAGTACTGCGACCGCCTTTTCCAACGTCACGTCAGGACACGGTTGGTTCAATGACGTTGGGGTGATGCCCGCGGCGGCGAGTGCCGCTCTGGCGTCCCAGCCATGGCGGGCTGACAGGCGCGCAAACTCGCGTACCCGGTGCGCCGGCACCGTGTAACCGCCTGCTACCGACTGGGTGGGCAAAGACGACGAGAGTCGATCTGATCTTCCCGAGCCGTCGCGGAAGGCCTTAGGCGAATCATCCGCGACCGATTCGCCAAGGATCGCAGTCTCCAAGACGCTGGTCATGGGCACGGCTGTCTTCCGATCTGCAGCCATCCGCCCTCGGATCTCATCCGAGGGAATGTAGTGCGGGTCACAGAGCGCTGTCAATGGTACATACAGATTCTCTATATTTATTATTCTTCCTCATCCGGGTCAACCGCGGAGGGTAGCCCACGCAGGAGAGCGGCCGTGGGGCTCCCTCCGTGAGGTGGAGCACTGTTGCAGCAGGTCGCTGATCCGAACGGGCGCTGCGTTGTCGGGAAAACCGCTGAGCCACCGAGAAGCACGACTCGAATCGTCTTCGGAAAGTAACTGTCCGGAACGGACCACTGAGTGCAGGACTTGCTCGATCACCACACTGAAGTCGCGACAGCCCAACCTGATGAAGAGTTCGTCGCGTTCCCGCCTCGAGAGGTTTGATCTGTACGCCTCCACGAGGTCCCATGCGAGGTTCGCTTCGTGTTCTCCGTCGCGTTCTCCATATCGGGCTGGTATCGGAGTCGACTGCATGCGTGGCCTTTTGGGGTGGTGTTTATCGGTCATCTTCCCCTCCTGGCGGATTCGATTGGAGGCCCACGCCGCTCCGTACGGAGCGGCACGGGCTGCAATATTATATAGATAAACCGAAGGAACAAGACCGATAAAAACCGAGAACGCATCTCTTGCAGGTCGGTTGCTATTTACGCTCGTGGGCACACTCGCTAACCTCTGGTTAATCTAGATGAATCGTCTTTGGAGGCGTGCGACGTGGGATCGTTCCGATGGTGGCTGCGAGCCTTATGTTGCTGGTCTCAGTCTGTTCGCTAGGGCTGTTCACTAGGGTTGGGCTCGCAGCATGCAAAGGCGGCCGCGTCGAGATGTAGATGGTGCCGTCGGCGGCTATGGGTCGCGACATTCCGGTGGCGTTTCACGACGGTGGGGCTCACATGGTGGTGCTGCTGGATGCGTTCAACGGTGGCGCCGACGTCAGCAACTGGGTGGCGCGGGTGCGTTCGACACGTACGCGGGCAAGGGGATCTCCGTGGCGGCGCCGGCCGGTGGCGCTTGGAGCCTTTACACGAATTGGGAGGCCGACGGCAGCAAGCAGTGGGAGACGTTTCTGGCCGACGAGTTGCCGAACTGGTTGGCAGCCAACAAGGGTCTCGCTCGAGACGGACACGGCGTCGTATGCGCGGCCCAGGGTGGCACCGCCGCGTTGACGCTGGCGGCCTTCCATTCCGGACGGTACCGATATGCCGGTTCGCTGTCGGGTTCTCTCACGCCGTCTCGAACGGCGCGATCACGCGGGTCCCGCGCATTTTGGCGGCGTGAACACCCAGGCCATGTGGGGTGCCGCCCAACTGGGTCGATGGAAATGGCACGATCCCGATCCCGATCGCGCCGCGGCGCCGCCGGCCTGGCGGATGCGGTGAGCTGGATTCTTGCGGGACTTCGTGCGGCCGTGACCTCGTGAAGTATCTCGACCTTGCGTATGACCGATCTACGAAAAACGTTGTTGAACTGTTTCAGTCCGGTTGCATGTGCAAAGCTGACCTCATGCGGGATAGTCGGCGTCGAATCGTGCTCGGTGCACTGACGGTGGTGATGCCGTTGGCGGCGCTCCACCTCGCACCGCCATCACATGCAGTGCCTGCCCCAGAGGTGGAGTACGTCTACAACGTCATCGCGCGGCGTCACTTCGACTTTCCGAATAACGACGCTCTGGGATACGGCTGGGGGATATGCGACAAGGTGACTCGCGGGGTGCCGTACGCCGAGGTGATGAGCGATACAAAGCGGGACGTCTTCCCCAATGACGAGCAAGCGGCGAACTTCGTCGTCTCGAATGCGGTCGGCATCTTATGCCCGGCCCAGATCTGGCAACTGCGGAACTCGGCCGCCGGCTACCGGCCGCCAGCTTAACGCTCAGTACCCGCACGGTTCGGCCTGCAACGTCCTCGCCGACGTATCGGCCGTGGAATCGTTTCTACGCCGTGCGAGCTGACCATTCGGCCGTCCGCTCGGGCGTCGCCTCGGCGAGGGCCTTGCGGGTGCGGTCGGCGTCGAAGTCCCTGCCGTACACCGGCGTTCCGGGCTGCTGACGCCACGACTCGGAAATCGGGCCGGAGTCGACGGGGTCGAAGCCGAGTTGTTCGACGATATCGCTCACCAATGTCCGGCCGGGGCCGTCCTCGCCGGCGATCGGCAGTGCGATGCGGCCGGGTGTGCCGCTCGGTACGCCCTTCTCTAGCAGATGCTTCCACCAGATTCCGTTGAACACCTTGTACACCGGTGCCCCGATCTGCTCGGCCACCCACGCACTCTCGACCTGACCGTCTTCGATGCCTGCGATCTCGCCGTCGCGCTGCTGGGGGTAGTAGTTGTTGGTCTCGATCACCGGGGCCCCTGGCTTGCGGGCATCGACGATTCCGTCGGCGAGGTCGGGGACGTTCTTCTGCGGAATGCTCACGATGACGAGGTCGGCGTCGGCAGCGGCGTCCTTGGCCCACACCGCCGTGGCTCCAGTCTCCTTCGCGAGGTCGGCAAGCGTTTCTGGAGAGCGCGAATTCGACACGGCTACCTCGTGTCCGAGTTCGCGCAGCCGACGCGTCAGCGTGCCGCCGATCTGACCCGCTCCTATGATTCCAACCTTCATGCGTCGCCTCCGTCGATGGTCTCCCGTTACCGCCGGCGTAACGTCGACTCACCAAGCCGTATTCCGGTGCCGCACCTGCCCTATCTCAAACGCCCCTTCTTCCTTGGCAGCGTCGGTGAGGTGAGCGTGCGCTCGACGAACAACTCGAGGTCCGGCTCGCCGACGTCGAGGCCGAGCAGGTACCGCAGGTAGAGCGGAGCCAGGATGCAATCCACGATGGCGACGTAGTCGAGCGCCTGCTCTCCACGATCGCGGGCGCGGTCCAGCATCGATTGAAACTGTGCCGCGCGGCTGAGCAGGGGAGCGGACCGCTGTTCGTCGCTCAGGTCGCGAGCACCGATCAATGCCTGCAGGAACGCCAACCGGCCAGGACGGGCGATGTCGATGGCCGCAGCCCGGGCGTACGCGAGGAGATCACCGCGCAGTGTGCCGGTGTCGGGCATCGGGGAGATGTCGGTGAGTCTGGACGCTTCGACTTCCAGGACGATTGCTTCCACGCTGCCCCATCGTCGATAGATGCTCGTCGGGTTGACGCCAGCGCGACGAGCTACGTCGGCGATCGTGAAACCGCCTGGGCCGCAATCGATCAGCAGCCCATCCACGGCATCGAAGACTGCCTCCGCCACTCGGGCGCTGCGTCCTCCTGGGCGGCGACGCACTTCTCGGTCCTCGGCCACGTCCCGATCTTAAAGCATTGGCTCTTGCTTTTAGTGCGAGATCGCCGTAGCGTCGCTTAAAGCAATTGAAAACGACTTAAGGAGTTGCCATGGAACCGGTCCTCTTTCCCGATGACACCTCGTTCTGGTTCGAGACGCTTCGAGTGCTCGGCGCAACCACGTACGGCGGAGCCGACATCGGCGAGGTGATCACGACCGCGCAGGCCATCACCGCCGGTGACTACGACAGCTGGCACGACGAGTGGCTCGCCACCGCCGACCGCGTGGCCGCGGAGGCAGAGAAGCAAAGTGCCGCAGGTCATCTCGTCAGTGCACGCGACGGCCTGCTGCGTGCGAGCAACTACTACCGGTCGGCCGACTTCTACCTGCACGGCAACCCCGATGATCCGCGCATCTCGCACGCCTATACCCGGGCCCGTGAGAGCTTCGTGGCCGCGGCTGCCCTCTTCGATCCGCCGGTCGAGCCCATCGAGATCCCCTACGAGGACACGGTGCTGCGCGGCTACTTCTATCCAGCCCATCGAGACGGCGACGTTCCGACCCCGACGATCCTCATGCACAGCGGATTCGACGGCACCTGCGAAGAGATGCACTTCTTGGGCGCGGCCGCCGCTCAGGAGCGCGGCTACAACGTCGTAACGTTCGACGGTCCGGGTCAGCCGGCCGCGCTGCACTTCGACGGCCTGGTGTTCCGGCCCGACTGGGAGCACGTCGTCACGCCCGTACTGGACTGGACATTGGGGCTCCCCGGCGTCGACCCGGACAAGGTCGCGCTGCTCGGTGCCTCGATGGGTGGAGAGTTGGCTCCACGGGCGGCCGCCCACGAGCATCGCCTCGCCGCGTGCATCGCGTTCGACGGTGTCTACGACATGGGCATCGTCGTGACCCGAGCCATGCCCGTTCCCCGTGCCGAGGCTGAAGTCCTGTTGCGGGCCGAGTCCGCGCCGGAGGTCGACGCGATGATCGAACAACTCGTGGAGGCCGATCCGAACATCCGCTGGGCTGCAACGCATGGCCAGTACGTCATGGGCGTGGACACCCCAAGAGCGTTCTTCGCGTCCTACCTGGACTACACGCTCGCCGACGGCATCGCCGAGCAGATCACCTGCCCGACGCTGGTCTGCGAGGCCGCCAGCGACATCTTCTTCGAGGGTCAACCGCGGTTGTTGTTCGACCACCTCACCTGTCCCAAGGCGTTCATCGCCTTCACCGATGCGGAGGGTGCGGGGGCGCACTGCCAAGTCGGGGCGCAACGTCTGGCCTTCGCACGCATCTACGACTGGCTCGACGACACCCTGGCCGCTCGATGACCTCGAAGCTCGAACTCGACGCCCTGTCGTGACCACTCCTTACCGCTAGCCGGTAACGGGAATGGCGGCGACCACCCGCTGGTTTTGGGCGCTTGCCTCGATGTGTCCTCCGGGGAATCGCGAAAGGGTTGTTCCACACCACGAACAACCAACCGGAGGGCCGAGACATGATCGACGACCAGGACAACGGGCGAGCACGCCGACACCTCGTGCGCGCAACGCTGGCCACCGCGGCAATGGCCACAGTGACCGTCGCAGCATGGCAAGCCGCCGGTGTGGCCTCGGCCGACTCGACACCGGCGTGCTCGAACGTCGAGGTGGTCTTCGCGCGCGGTACGAACGAGGCGCCCGGCGTCGGGGTTACCGGCCAGGCATTCGTCGACGCACTGCAAGCTCAGCTGCCGGGCAAGAGCGTGGACGTCTATGGCGTGAACTACCCAGCGTCACTGTCCTTTCAGGACGCGGCGCTAGGTGTCGCGGACGCCACCAACCGAGTCGAGTCGGTGGCAGCTGCGTGCCCCAGCACCAAGATCGTGCTTGGCGGCTACTCGCAGGGCGCCGCGGTCGCCGGATACGCGGTCACCGACGGCGTGCCCGCCGGCTACACCCTGCCCTCGGGCATCACTGGGCCGATGCCCGCGGCCGTGGCGTCGCACGTCGACGCCGTGGTCCTGTTCGGGACGCCGCAGCCGTACATCCTTGGCCTGCTGGATCATTCGGCGCCGCCGATCGTCGTGGGCGCTGGCTACACGGCGAAGACGCTCCAGTTGTGCAACCAGGGCGACCCGGTCTGCTCACCCGGCGGCCTTGACCGGGCAGCCCACAGCGCCTACGCGACCAACGGAACGGCGGATCAGGCAGCGCAGTTCGTCGTCGCGCAGCTCGGGCAACCAGCGCCCATCGCAGCGCAGAACGTCTCTTCGATCACCGAGCCGAAGTAGACATCCGATCTCAGTGAGCGCAGCGGTTGTGCGTCTGCCACGCGGTCGGGACAATGCGAGCCATGAGTCCAGCCGAGCCGTTCGCCACCGATTCCACCCCGGCACTGGCGCCGATCACACCCAGCCTCGACGCGCTGGCGAGTCACCTCGGCGTCAAGTCGGTGCTCGTGATGCGCTCGGAGGCAGACGCCATGGTGGTGGCCGCAACCGCTGGCGAGGCCACCAAGCACTACACCGTCGGCGCCGCAGGCAAGAAGGCCGGCCAGGATTCCAGTCGAACGCCCCTGTATTGCGAACGCGTCGTCGATACGGACGACGCTCTCCACGTTAGGGATTCACGGCAGGACGAGGTCTTCGCAGGCAATGAGGACGAGACGGAGTTCGGTTTGCACAACTACCTGGGGGTGGCCGTGCACGACCGCGACGGACGTGTCGTCGGCACCGTCTGCGTGCTCGATGACGTGGCTCGCGATTACACCGGGGCCGAACGCGCAGAACTCGACCGGGTGCGCGACGAAGTCGAACGGATCGTCGCCGAAGACCCCGACGCGCTCGGCTGAGCGCCGCGTCCATCGCCGCCTCGCTCTTCACCACGGAGACGGCCGTCGTCGAGGAGATCGTCGGGCACCCGGCGCCATCATGGCGCCAGGGTTTGGGGACCTCGCCGAGGGATGATCCGCCCGTCGCGCATCTACTAGCGGATTCATCCGATGACGGGGATCAGCAGCCGTGCGAGCTGTTCGGATCCCCAGTGCAGGGTGCAGGTTCCCTGCGGTCCCCTTTCGTAGGCGGCGGGGAATTGGCCGGTCAGTGGATTGCGTGGCCAGAGCCAGCGGCCCGCGACCACGAGGCGCAGTTGTTCGCCCGCGCGAAACTGCGTGGCTGATGGCCCGAGGGGAATGTCGACCTGGACGATCTGTCCTTGACGCAGTGGGTCGCGGTGGGCGTAGGTTGGCACGGGTTCGTGCGGCTGCGATGCGTGTTCGTCCAGAGCGCGCATCGATGCTCGCATCCATCCGGTGGCGACCCGATCCCGGCCGAACCCGTAGGACCCCTCGAACGGCACGTACTCGGTGCCGCGCCACTTTTCGACGCCGACGTAGAGGTCGACGTCATCGCTGCTGGCCATCTCGACGAAAAGGCGCAGCGCCATCGGGCCGGTGATCTCGGTGTCAGTGGGTACTGTCCACCCGAATCGTGTTCCGCCGCTGCGGGTGTCGAACGAGATTGATCCGTTCACGAGGGTCGGTTCCGTCGACAGTCCATCCGTCGTCAGGTGAAGCGGCGTCCATTGCGTCGACGCAAGCGGCCACGTCGCCTCCTCACGCACGGTGGTGATGACGTCGCGACTTTCACGGACCTCGAGTCGAACCGGGGCCAGGTCGGGGGTGCCCATGCCGCGAAGGTGACGGTGGAAGAAGGCGAGTTGGGCGCGGCGGGCATCCTCGCCGTAGAACGTCGCCCACTTTCCGCTTCGGTGCGTGTACACGTGCTTGTCCGTCGACTCGATCCGTTGGAACGCCCGGAACGAGCCACGGCTGTGCAGGTTGTTGTCGGAGAAGCTCGCGCAAACCAGCGTTGGCACCTCGATCTTGCTCAGATCGGCCGCCACCGACTGCCAAAATGCATCGCGCAGTGGGTGTTTGGCATTCTCGTCGGAGACCGAGTACATGACCCGATTGGACTTGAGGCCTGCGGACCACACCTTGACGAAGCCCCGTTCTTGGATTCCGCCCGGACGCATCAGATCCCGATACGGATCCGTCATGCCCTCCCACGGCACGATGGCGCGCAAGTGTGGTGGTCGCTGCGCTGCGCCTTCCCACTGCGTGATCGCGAGATAGGACACCCCGATCATGCCGACCGCGCCGGTGCTCCACGGCTGACCGGCCGCCCACTCGACGACGTCGTAGACGTCCTCGCCCTCCTGGATCGACAAGAGGTCGCCGACGCCGTCGGATGCACCTGCGCCTCGCAGGTCGCAGTTGACCACGGCGTATCCCTGGGCGGTCCACCACGCGGGATCGGGCGCCTCCCAACTGGTCAACGCGGAGAACCGGACTGGCCCCGTTTGGCGTAGTACGCGATATTGGAGGGAGTACGAGTAGCCACCGAAGCGGCGTTTCCTCGGCAACTTGTCCTTGCCGTAGGGATGCGTGCACACCAGTGTCGGGAGCGGGCCTTCACCGACTGGCCGGTACACGTTGGCGCGCAGCACGGTCCCGTCGCGCACGGCGATCTCCGCGTCGTGCTCAGTGGTGATCGACGATGGTGGCGGCTCGTACACCTGCACCCGCGGGCGCGCGATTCCGCGGACTCGCTCCACCGCGTAACGGGCCGCTCCTGGGCGTCGCCAGGGTTTGTCCGCTGCGGCGGCGTCGGCGTGGGTTGTCTGGGCCATGGTGCCCATCATCACTGCTGAAGTGTCTCCGGACCCTCGAATTCGTTGCCATGCAGGAAGAATGAGTGTGTGATGGTGACCTGCCGCTGCTCAGTCCTACGGCTGCCGCGGCCGCCGCGGAGAACCAGGAAAGCGAAGCGTGAATCCGACGAATACCACCGAGGCGTCGACCCGCACGCGACTTTCCCAGGGTGCCTCCGGACCTAGCCCACTGCGGCGAATGTGACGGCGTTCGGCAGAGTGATGAGACCGCAAATGGAGAAGGCATGGCCTACCGGGGTGATCACCGGGTCATCGGTGACCCCGGTAGGGAGGAGTTCGCGATACACGCGCATGATGATCGGCAGTGTCACCAGTTGGCTGAGCGCGACGAACAGGGCTAGCCATCTTAGGCTGTGAGACAACGGTTTCAGTCATTTCGAAACCTCCTCAGTTCGCGAGTCGACGCGGGCAGGCCACCAGATGCGGGGCCCGATCAGCGTGAACAGCGCGGGGATGATCACCGTGCGAACCAGGAACGTGTCGAGCAAGATGCCGAGTCCGACGATGATGCCGATCTGGGTCATCACGATGAGGGGCAGGACGCCGAGCACCGCGAAGACGGCCGCGAGCACGATCCCGGCGCTGGTGATCACCCCGCCGGTCGAGGAGACCGCACGCACGATGCCCAGCCTGGTGCCGTGTTCGTGCGTCTCCTCCCTGGCGCGGGTGACCAGGAAGATCGTGTAGTCGACTCCGAGTGCGACGAGGAAGAGGATGGCGAACAGCGGGGTCGTGTTGTCCAGCGCGGGAAATCCGACGACGTGAACGCTGGCCCAACCGCCTAGCCCTAGCGCCGCGAGCGCGCTCAGGACGGTGACGGCGACGAGGATCAATGGCGCCAACGCCGCGCGCAGAAGTACGTAGAGCACAGCCAGCACGACGACGAGGATCGCGGGGATGACGACACTTTGATCGTGGCGGGCGGCGTCACGGGCGTCGAGGGCTTGGGCATCGGAGCCGCCGACGAGTGCACTGGAGTCGACACCGCGGACCGTGTTGCGCAGCGCGGCGACGGTACGAAACGCGTCGGGGGAGGCAGGCGATGCGGCGAGGACCGCCGAGAACTGGGTGGCACCGTTGGCTGACCTTCCGACCTCGGTCACCGACACGACGCCAGAGGTCGACTCTATGGCCGAGCGCAATTCGACGGCACGGTCGGTGCGACCGATGACTCGGGTGGGATCGCTTGTTCCGCTTGGGAAGTGAGCAGCGACGGTGTCGTAGGCGGATACCGATTCGGCCTGCACTCGGAACTGTTGGGTTTGTGACAGTCCGATCGGGGTGCCCAGCAGGCCCGCGCACAGCACCGCCAGCAGCGTGAGCGACCCGACCGCGACGCGAGCGGCGTGGTTACTGACCCAGTCCGCGAGGCGGTACCACCCGCCGACTCTTGCGACGGCATGCTCGGCACGGCGCGGGATGAACGGCCAGAACAGTCGGGTGCCGAATGCTGCAAGCAGCGGCGGTAGGGCGCACAGCACGAAGATCGCTGCGATGAGCAGACCCGATGCAGCTTGCACGCCGAGGCTGCGAGTCGAGGGCACCACGGCCAGGAGCAGCGTGAGCAGGGCCAACACCACGGTGGCATTGCTGGCCGCGATCGCCGGACCCGCATGCCGGACGGCGGTGCGCAACGCGGCGCGGTGGTCGGACGTCTTGAGGAGTTCCTCGCGGTAGCGCGAGATGAGGAGCAGGGCATAGTTGGTGCCCGCTCCGAACACCAGCACGCTGGTGATGCCCGTCGTGGATCCGTCAGCAGACAGCCCGGTGGCGTCGGCGATGACACTGCCGAGCACCATCGACGTTCGGTCGGCGAGGGCGATGACGATGAGCGGCACCAGCCACAGGATGGGCGACCGGTACGTCACGATGAGCAGCACGGCGACGACGGCGGCGGTGACGGCCAGCAGCGTGACGTTGGCGCCGGAGAACGAGTCCGCGATGTCCGCGCCGAAGGCGGGGCCGCCGGTGATCTGCAGACGGAGGTCCCCGGGTGCCCCGTCGTTCGCGGCAGCTCGGATGGCTTTCACGGTGTCGCGCAGTTCGAACCCCGTCAGGCCCGCGTTGATGGGTACGGCAGCCAACGCCGCCATGCCATCGCTCGAAGTGGTCGACGGCGGCCCGGCAGGCAAGCCTACGGCGGTGAGCACTCTTTGTCGGGCGGCGTCGACCGCAGCCAGGTCGGCCTGCGATAGTGCCCTACCGTCGATGCGCGAGGCGACCAGGATCACCGGGGCCTTGTCACCGCCCGGGAAGTCCTTGGCCAACAAGGAGACTCGGGCTGACTCGGCCGACGCGGGAATGGGGATCGGTGACGAAGTGGCGTCGGCGTTCTGCCCAGCGGCAGCCATGAGCGTGCCGGCGGCGGCCAGTAGCAGCACGGTGATCAACCACGACCACCGCGCGGTGACGACGGCGGCGATGCGATTCCACGACGGCATGTGGTCGAGCTTATATTAAGCTGCTTAGTGATTAATCTAATTAATGATTGCGGGGTGGTCGTACGAAGCGCATCGAGCGTGCTTCCGCTGAGGCGATGATCGTGTCTGACGTACAGGCGCTCTCGGCCGAGTCCGACGAGCTAGGCCGCGTCTTCAGTGCGCAACATGAATTGGGAATGAACGACTTTCGCGCACTTCTGTACGTGATGGTGGCCGAAGCAGACGGTGCGCCGTTGACGCAAATCGAGCTCGGCAGGCGGATCGGCGTGTCCGGCGCGGCGATCACCTACCTCGTCGATCGCATGGTTGCATCGGGACACCTTGAACGTGAGGCTCATGCGTCCGACCGGCGCAAGGTGCTGTTGCGCTATGCAGATCACGGCAGCGAGGTAGCCCGGTCGTTCTTCGCGCCGTTGGCGGAGCACACCGAATCGGCGCTGACCAAGTTCACCGCGGCCGAGCTGGCCACGGCTCACGATGTGTTGTCGGCGTTGATCGAGGCGATGCGCGTGTTTCGGACCGAGCTCCGCGAGTAGAGGAGACGGCTTGACACAATGCGGTGCCTGTAGTTCAGTCGACCAAACTGGACAGGTGTCAACAATCGTTGAGGATGCGCATGGTCACCGAACTTCCTTCCGCCGATGAGCGCGGCTGACCGCGATGCACATCGACTTCGCCCCCGAACTCGACGCCTTCCGCCAAGAGGTGGCGGAATTCCTGGATCACGCGCCGACCCCGGCGATCCGCGAGGCGGGCCGCAAGCTCACCAGCGCCTTTGCGTCGTTCGACGAGGCATTGGAATGGCAAGCGATCCTGAATCGCAAGGGTTGGGCCGCGCCCGCCTGGCCGGTTGAGTTCGGTGGACCCGGTTGGTCGGTCGAGCAGCGCTTCATCTTCGCCGAGGAGTACTGCGCCCGCGACCTGCCGCCCCTGCTGCCGAACTGTCTTCAGATGGTCGGCCCACTCCTGATGGAGCTGGGAACGCCGGAGCAGCAGGCCAAGTACCTGCCGAGAATTCTTGCGGCCGAGGACTATTGGACTCAAGGCTATTCCGAGCCAAACTCGGGTTCGGACCTCGCTTCGCTGAGCTGTTCCGCGGTGGCCGACGGTGACGACTACGTGATCAACGGCAGCAAGATCTGGACGACGCTGGCCCACCGATCCAACCGGATGTTCATGCTGGTGCGTACGAGCCGGGAGGGAAAGAAGCAGCGAGGGATCACCTTTCTGCTACTCGACCGGACGGACTATCCAGGAATGACCATCCGGCCGATCATCGGCCTCGACGGTGAACCGGAGCAGTGCGAGGTCTTCTTCGACGACGTTCGCGTGCCGCAGTCCGGCCGAGTTGGCGAGGAGAACGACGGTTGGACCGTCGCGAAGGCTTTGCTGAAGCACGAGCGGGGCGGCGGCGTGGCGCAAGGCCCGTTCCTTCGACGCCGGGTAAGGCTCATCCGGGAGGCCAGCACCACGGTAGACGCAACGAATGGTGGTGTGTTGGCTGATGATTCGGTATTCCAGCGCGACCTGGGAGAGGTGGAGGCCGACGTCGCGTCCTACGAGTACTTCGAGAAGCTGGCGATCAGCGGCCACCCCATCGCCGATGACCCAGGGTTCCCTTCGGTGAAGAAGACGATGGGTTCCGAGCTGACGCAACGGCTCTCGGTGATGACGACGAGGGTTGCAGGTCTGGATGCGCTACCGCTCCAACTGGAGGCGCTTCGGGTCGGTTCGTCCGAGCAGCCGTTGAGCGACGAGTTTGCACTGATCGCCATGCCCTTCTACCTGAATTCGCGTGCCACCACGATCTACGCGGGTACCAACGAAGTGCAGCGAGACCTGATCGCGCGCACTCTGCCGTTCACGGGAAAGGGCTGAGCAGATGGAGTTCACCTTTTCGCAAGAGCAGACGATGCTGCGCGACAGCGTGTCTCAGTATCTCGGCGGGGCGTATTCGTTCGACCAGCGGCAGGCGATCATCGGCTCCGAACGCGGGACGTCGGCCGAAGTGTGGCAGCAACTTCGAGAGATAGGGCTTCTTGCGCTGCCGTTCTCCGAGGAGGTTGGCGGACTAGGTGGATCCACGACCGATGTCGTCGCAGTGTCCGAAGTCTTCGGCGAGCATCTGTTGAGCGAGCCCTACCATTCTTCGGTCACCCTGGCCGGTCGCGCGCTCGCAATGGTCCTCGCAACGGTCGGGGAGAGCGATGGCTCGCGCGACTGGCTGACGAAGATCGCAGACGGCCAAGCGCTCGGTGCCTTCGCGCATGAGGAGGGCCGCGGAACTGCCGACCCGGCAAGGATTTCCACCGTTGCGACGCGCGGGGACGGCGGCTACGCGCTCAACGGTGACAAGCGATTGGTCCTTGGCGGCGGTGACGCGGACGTGTTGATCGTCACGGCTCGTCTGGTGGGCGCCGACCACGCCGACGGCGAATTGGGTCTTTTGCTGGTGACGCCGGACCTTCCGGGAGTTTCGCTGACCAAGTACCGCACCGTCGACGGACGCAAGGCCGCCAACTGCACGTTCGGCGACGTTCCGGCGCTGCTGCTTGCTGGCGATGCTGCGGCGACGATCACCGCCGTCATCGAAGGTGGAATCCTCGCGCTGTGTGCCGAGGCTGTCGGCGCGATGAGTGCGTTATTGGTCTCGACCGCGGCATACGCCGGAACGCGGCAGCAGTTCGGTGTGCCGATCGCTACCTTCCAGGCGATTGCGCACCGCCTCGCGGACATGAAGATCGCCTTCCTCAAGGCGCGGTCCACTCTCTTGTACACGACGGCTCTCGTCGAGGCGGGGCATGCTGACGCTCGCGATGTCTCGCTGCTCAAGGCGCAGGTCGGTCGATTGGGTCGGACGGTCGCTGAGAGCGCAGTCCAGATCCACGGTGGCGTCGGAATGACGGACGAGGTGGCAATTGGCCACTACTTGAAGCGGATCGTGGCCATCGATGCGATGTTCGGCGACAGCGACTTTCACTTCAGGAAGGTCGGTGCGCGGTAGCCGAGCGCGGCTGGATGACGTCGCACCCGTAATCCGGGCACCACCCGTGGTGGATTCTCGGTGGCGCCTAATCATCGGGCGGCGGCGTTGGGTTCGGGGCCGCCTGGTGTTTCGGGCCCGTCGGACAGGCGAGGGTGATGTGGGACGCGAGTGCAGAGCCGTAGGATCGTCGGTGCGTCCTCGTCGACCTTAGGCGCTTCGCCGGCCTCCGGCTTGTCCTGCGGGGCAGTCTCATCCCATGCCGTCGACGGATCCCACGGTGTGGGCGGGTTCTCGGCAGCGTCCGGCGTTACGCCGGCCTCCGGCTTGTCCTGTGGGGCAGACTCGTCCCATGCCGTCGACGGATCCCACGGTGTGGGCGGGTTCTCGGCAGCGTCCGGCGCTAAGTCGGCCTCCGGCTTGTCCTGTGGCACTTCGTCCGATCGATCCTCGGGTGGTCGATAGAGGCGTTCTGGGCGGTGGTAGTCGTTGACTCGAGCCTGACCGGTATCGAGTTGCGGTGGCGGGATCCATTCGACGTCGTGAACGTTGTTCATTCGAGTGTCCCAGCCGTTGGGGCCGACCAATCGATTGTCCGGCGGGCACGTCAACCCCATGTCGTCGACGTTCGTCTGCCCGTCGTCGGCCCAGTCCCGAGCGGCGTGGTGAACCTGGGTGCCGTATGCCGGCACAGTGCAGCCAGGCTTCGTGCATCCGCCATCCCGTGCGATCAACATGAGCCGCTGGGCCATGGACGCGGTGCGACGCGCGCGGAACAAATTCATCGCCGAACCGGTCGCGCCGTCGAATAGCGCCAGGTACCAATCGGCGTTGGCGGCCACCTTCAGCATGTCCCCGTAGGGCAGGACGGTGCCGCCTCCGGTCACTCCGACACCGGCCCGCCTTTCCAGGTCTTGCAGGGTGGTGCGGACGATCATGGTGGCGGCCACGCCGTTATGTTGGCCAAGCACACCGCTTTCCAGCACCCACCGCCCCACCTGCACGAGCGCGTCGTGCTGGCGTTGCTGCAGCGTGCGGTCGTCGTTCTTGATCTGCTCCCGGGTAGGGGTGCCCGACACACAAGGGTGCTCGTCGGCCGGGTTGCACATTCCAGGGGCGGCCCATTTTGCGAAGATCGCCTCGATGATCGCCCATGCCTCGGGGGTGAGCACGGCCTTGAGCGCGATCATCCCATCGGGCTGCTGCGGCGACTTGGTGATCCCGCGGCGGCGCTGCCGCTCTCGGTCGTCGGGTTCGGGGCCGTCCTGGTCGAGCAGGAAGATGGTCCGGTTGGCGTCGTCCTTGAGTTTCTTGGGACCGGCACCGATCGCAGTGCGGGCCCACTCGACCTCCATCTGCGCTCGGGTGGTCGGGTCGACCGTGGCTGGGATCCGGTCCATCGCCTCCCGGATCACCGTCACGTGCTCCCCGTTGATCAACCCATTGGCTTGGGCCAGCGCGGTTGCAGGCAACACCGGCTCTAGTGCTTCCCCGGTAAGCGTGAGCCGTGGCCCGAGCAGCGCGGCTTCGTCAAGGCGGCGAGTTGCTTCCGAGGGGGAGATGCGCCAACGGATGGCTAGCACATCACGCCAAGACTTCGCGCCCATCTCCTTGGGCGTGGTCTCCGCCTGCAGGTGGGTCAGGAGACGGTGCTCGTGACTAGGCAGTTGGCACCTCAACGTTTGAAGCCCGTCCAGCACGGCCGTCTTCTGCTCCTGAGTCAGCCGCTCCGCGGGCAACGCGGCGACGGCTTGGTTGGCGGCGTGCAGCGCCGCGAGCGCCGCTCCGACCGGATCCAACTCCATGACTAGAACATATGTTCGAACCATAAGAACTTGGCGACGTATTTCCGAAGAAAATTCTGAGAGATCGACCCGCCACGTCACTGTTACTGAAACCGTTGATAGGCAAGCGAATTCGATCAACCGGCTGGCAACTCACGGTTTGAGCACTCGGCGACCACACCGCCGTCGGCTACGAACTCAGCCGCCGTGGAGACGGAACTAGGCGGCGCCGCACGGGGTCAGAGTCGGCGTCTCTACCCTCGGCGTCGGGATGTCGCCGAGCCCGACCTCCGCTCCCGTCGACTCCTCGTTTACCGCTGACTGAACAGGCCCCCTTTCGCGCGCGCCGCGAACGGACGAACATGGGTGGGACCAACGAGAAGGAGAGCGCCATCGTGACAACGCAGTCTCGCTACACCGTGATCTCCACGGACACGCACGCCGGAGCTGATCTACACGACTACAAGCCGTACCTGCCGCAGGCGCTGCACGACGACTTCGATCGGTGGGCCGCCCAGTATGAGAGCCCCTTCGACGATCTCGTCATCGCCACGGCGATGCGCAACTGGGACAGCGAATTGCGCATCGCCGAGATGGACGACGATGGCGTCGCCGCAGAGGTGTTGATTCCCAACACGATTCCGCCGTTCTTCCCCACCACGCCCAACATCACGATCTCGCTGCCGCAGACGCGCGAGGAATTCGAGCATCGGTGGGCAGGCGTGCAGGCGCACAACCGGTGGCAGGTCGACTTCTGCTCCTTGGCGCCGGTCCGTCGGCGCGGCCTGATCCAGATCTTCCCCAACGACGTCGACGCTGCCCTCGACGAGATTCGTTGGGGTAGCGAACTGGGGTGCTTCGGCGGCGTGCTGATACCTGCTGTCTCGCCCGGCGACCCGAACGTCGCACCCTTGTTCCACACCCGCTACGAGCCCATCTGGCAACTGTGCAGCGATCTCGACCTCACCATCGTGCAGCACGGTGGCGCAGGCAGTCCTTCGATGCCAATGGATCAGCCAGCCTCCAACGCCGTGCTCATCACGGAAATCGCGCTATGGGCGCAACGGACTCTCGGGCACCTAATCTTGGCGGGAGTATTCGAACGCCATCCGTCGCTTCGTTTCGTGCCAACCGAACTCGGCACCATGTGGCTGCAGTCGCAGTTGATGACGATCGATGCGATGTTGCCGTCGATGAAGTCGGAGGCGGGCAATCGAACCTACGGGATGTTCGGTGGATCGTCGGTGGACGAGCTGACCCTCTCGGCCACTGAATACACACGGCGAAACTGTTACCTTGCAACCGAATTGGGTCCTTACGACGCGGCCGCCATCGACTTCATGGGGGCAGACCACGTGATGTGGGGTAGTGACTACCCGCACGAGGAGGGATTCGCTCCGCACTCCGCCCTTGCGATCCGGTGGGCGCTGGGCAGTCGTTCGCAGGAGGAGTGCCGGAAGATACTTTCGGAGAACGCTGCTCGGCTGTACCGGTTCGACCTTGACGCGCTTGAGCCGATCGCATCGAAGATCGGACCGAGCGTCGACGAGGTGCACACTCCCCTAGGGGAGACCGGCTACGTCGCACCTGCCGCGTTCGGCTATCGACCATTCGAGGGCGGGTTGGCGCTCAAGCGGCTCAAGCCGATGCGCGCCTGAATTCGATCCAGTTGCGGCCGCTTGTCATCGAAGCCGAGCCAACACCCAAGGGGTGCGGGGCTGCAAACGAATTCCAGATGGACGATCACCGTCAACCGGAACACGGCGACGTACGTTGAACGGGTCCGCCCCGACTCCGGGCCGGTCGGCACGCGTCGGGGCGAGACCCTATGCGGGTGCGGCACCGCGTAAATCGCCATCACCCGCCTGTCATCACCTTACGCACGCCCCGCTGAGGAGTCGCTGAGAACGTCATGCGGGTCGACACACAGCCTGGAGATCCGCCGCCGAGTAGACGAGACGTCCTTCCCGCCGGAGGAACGCTCCGAAGACGGAACTAGGCGAGCGACCTCTGATAGCGCCGCATGCCAGCGATCCATCGCTCGTAGTCCGAACCCTTCTGCCGGTACATGTCGAGCACCTCGGGATGCGGGAGCACCAGGAACCTGTCGGCAAGGACGGCCTCGACGGTCAACGTCGCCACCACCTGCGGGCTGACCACTTCACCTGCGTTGCGCACCGCATTGCCTGCTATCCGAATCGTCGGATCGGACGACTCGACCATTCCGGTGAGCAGCGGCGTGTCGACGCCCATCGGGCAGACACATGACACGCCGATACCCTTGTCGCCGTGGGTAATCGAGAGCCACTCCGCGAATCCGACCGCCGCGTGCTTGGTCACGGAGTAGCCCGCCGCGCCGAGTTGGGTGAGCAATCCGGCGGCCGATGCCACCGCGACGAAGTAACCTCTCCCACGCTCCGTCCACTCGGGTATCAGTGCTTTTGCCGCTCTGATGTGTGCCCGTAGGTTCACGTCGATGATTCGGTCCCAGTCGTCTTCGTCGTCGCCCAATCCCGATGCTCCGCCGATACCCGCGTTGGCGACGTAGACGTCCACTGGGCCGAATTTGCCAGTTGCGCAGTCGATCAGCGCTGCGATCCCGTCGACGGAGGCGGCGTCGCTGGCGATTCCAACGGCCGACCCGCCGTCCGCTCGGATGTTGGCGGCGGTCTCCATTGCGCCCGCCTCGTCGACGTCACCGGCGACGACGGACGCTCCCGCCCCTGCGAACGACGACGCCAAGGCCCGTCCGATCCCAGAACCCGCTCCCGTGACGACGACGACGCTGTCCTCGATCTGCATACGCCCATTCTTACTCGACGCGGCGAGCCAGAACCTTCTCGAGCCCAGCGACGATCACGTCGAGGGCGAAGTCGAGCTGCTCGACGTCCTTTCCGCCGGACGTCGACGCCACCACCTGCCGCAGAATCGGAAAGTCTCCCTCTGGCGCATTCTGCAAGGCGCTGGCCACCTCGGGCACGTTGGGATGGACGCGGTTTTGCGCGCTGAGCACCGCCGTCCGTCCGGCCGCGTACGCCGTCTCGGTGACCAAAGTCATTGCGCGACCGGCCTGGTCGACGTCGAAGCCTGCGTCGATGAGGGCCTGTAGGACGCGCTCGACGGGAGCCAGCGCCCCCAATCCGCTCGCTGCGGGGAGCGGGAACGATGTGGCCAACACCCCGAGTTGACTGAACGCGTCCCGCAACGCTGCGGCATATAGGCGAATCACCGCCCGCCAATCGCCGGCACCGGGTAGTTCGGCGCGACGCAGTTCGGATTCGAACACGTCGAGCGCAACGAGTTCACGCAGACCCTGCCGGTCGCCGACGTGATAGTTGAGCGCCTTCGGATCCACTCCCAGCGCCTCGGCCACCGCCTGCATGGTCAGCGTCTCCGGCGGCAGAGTTCGCGCCGCCGACACGATTCGCTCCCGGTCGATCTGGCGAGGGCGGCCCCGCTGCCTCGGAATTTCACTGCGCACACCCCAACGATATGTTTTTTCCCGTTCGGGAGTACTGGAATGCCGAAATGGTCTAGCGTGCAGACCGTGACTGGTATCGACGTTGACTCCGGCTTGCCCTATCCGTTGTTCGACGCGGACAACCATCTCTACGAGACCGAGGATTCGCTGACTCGCTTCCTGCCAAAGGCGTACGCGGACGCGATCCAGTACGTGCAGGTCAACGGCCGCACCAAGATCGCCATCCGCGGTCAGATCAGCGAGTACATCCCGAACCCGACGTTCTCGGTGGTAGCCAAGCCGGGTGCGATGGAGGACTACTTCAAGCACGGCAATCCCGAAGGCAAGAGCCGACGCGAGATCTTCGGGGAGCCCATGAAGGCGATCCCCGCGTTCCGCGAGCCCGGCGCACGGCTGGAGTTGATGAACGAATTGGGCGTCGCACGGTCGCTGATGTTTCCGACCCTCGCCAGCCTCATCGAGGAGCGGATGCGCGACGATCCGGCACTGATCCACGTCGTCGTACATGCCTTGAACCAATGGCTCGATGACGAGTGGGGCTTCAACTACCAAGGCCGCATCTTCACGGTTCCAGTGATCAGCCTGCCGATCCTCGAGAAGGCGATCGAAGAACTGGACTGGGTGGTGTCACGTGGTGCGCGCGCCATCCTCATCCGGCCCGCACCGGTGCCCGGATACCGTGGACCGCGCTCGTTCGCGCTGCCCGAGTTCGATCCATTCTGGCAGCGCTGCGTCGACCACGACGTTCTCGTTGCGATGCACACCTCGGACAGCGGTTACGCGCGCTACAACGCCGAATGGGACGGTGGCGACAGAGAGATGCTGCCGTTCCAGACCAATGCGATGTCGATGATCAACGGATGGCGCCCGGTGCAGGACGCCGTGGCGAGCTGGGTCGTTCACGGCGCGCTGTTCCGTTTCCCGAAGCTCAAGGTGTCCATCATCGAGGCGGGCGCGACTTGGTTGTTCCCGCTGCTCGACTCGGTAGCCGACGCCTACAAGAAGGCGCCGGAGGCCTTCCTCGGCAACCCGGTCGAGGAGATCAAGAACCGCATCCACATCAGCCCGTTCTACGAGGACGGCGTGCTCGATCTCATCGACCTGATCGGCGTAGAGCGGGTGTTGTTCGGCTCGGACTTCCCGCATCCAGAGGGCCTGGCACAGCCGACGCACTACGCAGACATGTTGGTGGACCTGCCCGTTGCGGACCAGGCGAAGATCATGGGCGGCAATCTGGCAGGCCTGCTGTCGGTATGAGCCAGGCGTGGATCCTCGACGTCGTCCGAACGCCACGGGGCAAGGGCCGGCCCGATGGCGGGCTGCACGGAGTCCATCCGCAATCGTTGTTCGCGCAATGCCTCATGGCGTTGCGCGAGCGCATTGGATTCGACCCCGCGGAGGTCGACGACGTCATAGCGGGCAACGGAATCCTCGCCGGTGACCACGGCGACGACATCGCCAGGCTCTCACTCCTGCTGGCAGGATGGCCCGAGACCGTGCCAGGCATGACGCTGAACCGATTCTGCGGTTCCGGCCAGCAGGCGATCACCGTTGCCTCCATGGGAGTGGCCAGCGGCGCACAGGATCTGGTCGTCGCCGGGGGAGTCGAATCGATGTCGCGGTGGAACCTCACAGCCGGTTCCGTGACGATCGACGGCGTCAACCCCGACTTCCGCGCGTTGTACCCTACTGTGCCGCAAGGCGTTTCAGCTGACCTCATCGCTGCGCTCGAAGGCTTCACCAGCGAGGACGTCGACGGATACGCCGTCGAAAGCCAGCGGCGGGCGGCCGAGGCCGCCAGCGAGGGGCGATTCGCGGGATCGCTGATTCCCGTCACCGACGCCAACGGTGACGTCGTCCTCGACCACGACGAACATCCGCGAGCGGGAACCACACTCGATGGACTCGCGAAACTGCGACCTGCCTTCGCGCAACTGGGTGCGAGTCACGCCGACGGCGAATCGCGCAGCTACGACGAGATCTGCCTCGAACGCTACCCGACCGTCGATCGCATCGAACACGTCCACCATGCGGGTAACTCGTCTGGCGTGGTCGACGGTGCAGCGGCGGCCGTCGTAGCCTCCGAGAGCTGGGCCCGCGCACACGACCTCGCGCCTCGCGCCCGTATTCGTGCCACCGCCGCGATCGGCTCCGAGCCGATCATCATGCTGACCGCGCCGGGACCGGCGGCCGAGCGTGCTCTCGCCAAAGCCGGTATGCGCGTTGACGACATCGACCTTTGGGAGATCAACGAGGCCTTCGCCGCGGTTGCCTTGAAGGCGATCCGAGACCTGAAACTCGACCCCGATCGGGTGAACGTCAACGGCGGTGCCATCGCGCTGGGTCACCCGATCGGCGCAACCGGAGCGATGCTCATCGGTACCGTGCTCGACGAACTGGAGCGTCGCGACATGAGCACCGGGCTTGTCACCATGTGTACCGGCGGTGGCATGGGCACCGCAACCATCATCGAGCGGGTGTGAGCGTGCCGGAAACGTTAGAGGTCGAGACGCCGAGCCCAGGCGTCGCGGTGCTGCGACTGAACCGCCCAAAGCAGCTCAACGCCATCAACCAGGTCATGCGTGACGAGCTCGTCGCTACCCTCGCCGTGCTGGCGACCGACGCGGCCGTTCACGCGGTGGTCCTGACCGGCGCTGGCCGCGGGTTCTGCTCGGGGCTGGACACGCGTAACTTCGGCGACGGCGTGCCTGCGGCAACCGCTCCTGCCATCGACCGACTGAACTTTCAGGAGTCGATGGCCGCTCTGCCCCAAGCGATCCGCGACCTCCCACAGCCCGTCATCGCCGCGGTCAACGGACCGTGCGTTGGTGCTGGGTTCGCACTTTGTCTGGCATCGGACATCCGAATGTGTTCGACGGCAGCATCATTCGGCAACGGTGCGATTCTGCTCGGTTTGTCGGGTGGGGAGATGGGCATGAGTTACCACCTGCCCCGCATCGTCGGCACCAGCGTCGCTGCCGACTGGATGATGACTGGCCGTACCGTGTCCGCCGAAGAGGCCGATCGTCGCGCCCTGGTCAGCCAACTGGTCGAACCGGACCAGCTGGTCGACTGCGCCGTGCACCTGGCCGCCAAGGTCGCAAGCCTCTCCCCGCTGGGGATTCACTTGACCAAGCGTGCACTGCAGGCCAACGCCGACGCCTCACTCGACGCCGCAATCGAGTTGGAGAACCGCAACCAGGTGCTCAGTCATGCCGACGCAGCACGCGAGAGGACCTAGCCGTGTCGTGGGACTTCGAGACCGACCCCGAATGGGCCGAACAACTCTCGTGGGTCGAGGAATTCGTGCGCGCCGAGTGCGAACCGATCGACTACGTCGTCTCCGAATCGCACGACCTCGACGACCCCGTGCGTCAGGCCCTGATCCCGCCGCTGCAGCAGATCGTCAAGGATCGCGGGCTGTGGGCCACCCACCTCGGGCCAAAACTCGGCGGTCCCGGCTACGGTCAGATGAAGCTCGCGTTGCTCAACGAGATACTCGGCCGCTCCGAGTGTGCGCCCATCGTCTTCGGCTCGCAGGCACCGGATTCCGGCAATAGCGAGATCCTCGCCCACTACGGCACCGCCGAACTCAAGGAGCGCTACCTAGAGCCACTGCTCGACAATCGCATCATCTCCTGCTTCTCGATGACCGAGCCGCAGGGGGGAGCCGACCCCAAGGTGTTCACCACCACCGCCGTCCAGGACGGCAACCACTGGATCATCAACGGCGAGAAGTGGTATTCGTCGTTCGCCTCGAAGGCCTCCTTTATCATCGTGATGGCGATGACCGACCCCGAAGCGCCGCCCTACCAACGCCATTCGATGTTCGTGGTTCCTGGCGACACCCCGGGCATCAACGTCCTGCGCGACGTCGGTCTCGGCTATCAGCCGCTCGGCGGAGGCGGGCGCGAGGGGTACGTCCGCTACGAGAACGTCCGCGTGCCCGACGATCACATGCTCGGCCCGCGCGGGGGTGCCTTCGTCGTCGCGCAAACCCGGCTCGGCGGCGGTCGCATCCACCACGCCATGCGGACCGTCGGTTTGGTGCGCCGCATCTTCGACATGATCTGCGAACGTGCGGTGTCGCGATACACCCAGGGCGAGGTGCTGGCCAACAAGCAGATGGTTCAGGAGATGATCGCCGATTCGTGGATGGAGATCGAGGCGTTCCGTCTGCTGACTCTCCAAACCGCGTGGAAGATCGACAAGTTCAATGACTACAAGGCCGTGCGCGCCGACATCTCTGCCGTCAAGGCGATGATGCAGAAGGTGTTGCACGACGTGTCGGCTCGCGCGCTGCAGATCCACGGCTCGCTGGGCACTTCGCATGAGATGCCGTTCGTGCAGTACCTGACCGAGTCGTTCGTGCTCGGCCTCGCCGATGGCCCGACGGAGGTGCACAAGGTGACGCTGGCGCGCCAACTGCTCAAGGACGTCGAGCCCGCGCCTGACGTCTTTCCGTCCGAACACCTGCTTCGGTTGCGGGCAGCCGCCGAAGCCAAGTTCGCCGACAAACTTGCGGGTATTCCTCGAATCTAGGAGTGAGCAGTGGCAGGGGTATGCGACGGAAAGGTCGCCCTGGTGACCGGCGGAAGCCGTGGCTTGGGCAAGTCCATTGCGCAGCGGTTGGCCGCCGAGGGCGCGGCCGTGGCGATCACTGCACGCACGATGGACCCCGACCCGAAGTATCAAGGCTCCCTTCGGGAGACGTGCGAGGAGATCATCGCGGCTGGCGGGTCGTGCATCGCGGTGCAAGCCGACCTGTCTAGCTCGGAGGATCGAGAGCGGCTCTTCGCAGAGGTAACCGGGCGGATCGGCGCACCGGACATCCTGGTCAACAACGCGGCCGTCACGTTTCTGCGCCCGCTAGATGGCTTTCCCGAGAAGAGGGCCCGTCTCATGGTCGAGATGCACATGATCGCTCCGTTGCACCTAACTCAGCTGGCCATCCCTGCGATGCGCGAACGGGGCCGAGGCTGGGTGCTGAACTTGACCTCGGTCGGCGGCGACCTGCCAAAGGGGCCACCGTTCGGGGACTTCGACACCGACGCGGGCTTCGGGATGTACGGCACCGTCAAGGCAGGCATGAACAGGTTGACCAAAAGCCTTGCGGCCGAGCTGTATGCCGACGGAATCGCCGTCAACGCGGCAGCTCCTTCCAACCCGGTGGCGACTCCTGGCGCGGGCACCCTCGATCTGGCCAAGACGGACACCGAGGACATCGAGCTCATCACCGAGACGGCACTGCGTCTTTGCACGGGCGATCCCAAGACGCTGACGGGGCGCATCGCCCACACGCAGCCGTTCCTCCGTGAGGTCGGATGGCTGCACTGACGCCGTCTCAGCTCGGCGATCTCGAACGACGACTGAAGTCGCTCGGCGTCAACGGCATTCGTCCTCTGGCGGGCGGAGCGTCGAGCGTGACGTTCGAAGGCATGCTCGCCGAGCGACGGGTGGTCGTCAAGGTCGCTCCGCCCGGCGTCAGTCCCACGCTGAACCGCGACGTGCTTCGCCAAGCCCGCGTCATCCGGGCCCTCGGTCCATCCGAGGTTCCGGTGCCAGAGGTGCTCATCGAGGACTCCGGCACGCCACCCGACGTGCCGCCCCTGTTCGTGATGTCGTTCTTGGAGGGCACGTCGGTCGAGCCATTGTTCGACCGCGACGCGGACGCTCGGGAACGCAGCGTGATCGGCGAGCGTCTGCGTGCCGCGGCGCGGGCAATGGGCCGTCTCCACGGATTGGATCCGACGTCCGTAGGCCTCGCCGACGAGCCGGTCGTCGGGCCTGCCGAGGAAGTCGAGAGGTGGTGCCGCCTCTTGGCGACTGTCGATCCCGAGCTAGTGCCTGGCTGGCGCGATGTCGCAGCGGCACTGTGTAATTCGGTGCCGGATCCGCTTGGCGCCGCGATCGTGCACGGAGACTTCCGGCTCGGCAACCTGCTCGCCGCTGGCGAGGCGATCACCGCCGTGATCGATTGGGAGATATGGTCTGTCGGCGATCCGCGCGTCGACGTCGGGTGGTTCCTGGCCAACGCGGATCCCGCCACGTACCGGAGGGCCACGCCGTTCGTCGGCGCGACACCTCTCCCAGCGGAGTTGGCGGACGTCTACGCAAACGAACGCGGTCGAGCGATCCCCGAATTGAACTGGTTTCAAGGTTTGGCGTGTTTCAAGTCGGCGGCAACGTGGTCATTGATCGTCAAGCACAACCGGCGTCGCAGCGCACCCGATCCACAGCTGGAGGAGATGGCGGACGTATTGGGATCACTGCTGGCGCGAGCCCATTACCTTTCAATGGATGGAGGTTGAGGGATGATGGAGTGGTTCCTCTACATGTCGCAGTACCGTATGCCCGTCGCCGACTTCGTCGTGCGCTCGCAGGCAGCCGAGGCCAATGGATTCGACGGCGTCGCGTTCTTCGATCACCTCGAAACGCCAGGGATGCCAACCGTTCCCGTGTGGGAGGCGATGGCCATCGCTACGTGGGTGGCCGCGAAGACCGCGCGCATCAAGGTCGGGCACACCGTCCTGTGCGATGCCTTTCGTCATCCCGCCGTGCTCGCCAAACAAGCCGTCACGCTGTCCGAGGCGTCGGGCGGGAGATTCGAACTCGGCCTTGGCTCGGGTTCGATGCCGAAGGAACTGGCGAAGTTCGGACTACTCACCGGCGACGCCGCGCATCGCACCGAATGCCTCGACCGTAATCTTGCGCTGATCAAGGAGCATTGGGGCATCGGCGGAGAGTCCGAGCGCGTCCAATCCCCGCTGCCCACCCATCCGATTCCGATCGTCATCGGTGGAACCGGTCCTCGCACGTTGGACGTCGTTCGCCGGCACGCCGACTGGTGGAATCTTCCGGGTCCACTGGTCGACAAGTTGCCAGAGCTGTTGGGGTCCATCGGATCCGCACGGCCATCGGTGCAACAGATGGTCGGCTTCGCGCGACGGGGGAGCGACCCGCGCGAGGTCGAGGAAAGCAGTCGACGGCGCTGGGGTCACATGGGCCCGGGGTTGGTGTGCGGCACGGCCGAAGAGCTCGTCGACTATTTCTCCAGACTGGCCGACCAAGGCGCACAACGGTTCTACGTGTGGTTCGCCGACACGGCGCCGCCAGAGGAGATCGAGGAGTTCGGCGAGACGGTCATCCGCGCATTCCCCCACTGAGGCACGCCAATTGTGCTGTTGACGACGCGACGCGCCGGACGAGCGTCGTCAGATTCACGATGGCGCGTTCGGCGACGAGTCGGTCAGCCGCTCGCGCAGCTCGCGCTTGAGCACCTTGCCGTAGCTGTTCTTCGGCAATTCGTCGATGTAGAGGTAGCGCTTGGGTCGCTTGAAGCGGGCGATCCTGTCCAATAGGTGTGCGTCGAGGTCCGACTCGGCGGCGGTCCCGACGATGAACGCCACGACGATCTCGCCCCATTCCTCGTCGGGAGTGCCCACGACTGCTGCCTCGGCGACTGCGGGGTGCTCGAGTAGCACCTCCTCGACTTCCCGCGGGTAGATGTTGCTGCCGCCGCTGATCACCACGTCCTTGCTTCGGTCGCGCAGGGTCAGATACCCGCGGTCGTCGAACGAGCCCATGTCGCCGGTGTGCAACCATCCGTCCTTGAGCGTGTCCCGCGTCGCGTCCGGATTGCGCCAGTAACCGGACATGACGACGTCGCCGCGACAAGCGATTTCACCAATCTCGTCGACGTCGGCGTGGCTGCCGTCGGCGCGCAGTACGGCGACGTCGACACCCGACCGTGCATACCCCACCGACCCCAGCGTGGCGTCGTCCGCCCACCCACCGTCGACAACGTGGTCGGCTCGCCGCAGCCCGGTGATCGTCATCGGCGCCTCACCCTGACCGTAGAGTTGTACGAAGATCGGGCCGAACGCCGCCATCGCCTTCTTCAAACTGTCGACGTACATCGGTCCGCCGCCGTAGACCACGGTGCGGAGGTTGCGTGGAACCTCACGGCCGGTTTCGACTAGGCGCTGCACCATCGTGGGTGCGAGGAAGGCGCTGCAGCCGGGGTGCTCGTCACACAGATCGAGGAACTCGGCGGGATCGAAGGCGCCGGAGGCCGGGATCACCTGTCGGGCGCCGCGCAGTACGTACGGCGGGATGTAGAGCCCTGAGCCGTGTGACATCGGCGCGCCGTGCAGCAGACTGCATTCCGAGTCGGGATCGTCGAAGTCGGCGAGGTGGGCCACCGTCATCGCCATCAGGTTGCGGTGCGAAAGCATCGCGCCCTTCGAGCGCCCGGTGGTGCCACTGGTGTAGAACAACCACGCCAGCTCGGCGGGATCGGTGGTGGGCAGTGGCGCCGGTGTGGAGTCGAGGCGGCGTGAATACGTCTCGGAGGTGACGACGTCGATCGGCACGGACGTAACGGCGGACAGCTCGGCGGCGATCTTCGTCGACGCGAAAGTCATTGCAGCCCCTGAGTCGTCGAGGATCTGCGCCATCTCGAGCGGATGCAGTTTGTAGTTGATCGGGACGTAGACGCATTCCGCCGCCCACGTCGCGAACATCAACTCGACGATCTCGGGCCGGTTCTCACTGGCGATCGCGATCCGCGCGCCGGAACCCGTCTGTTGCCGGATCGACGCGGCAAGCCGAAGCGAGCGGTCACGCAACTGTGCCCACGTGAACAGTTGGCGTTCACCGTGATACACCGCGCCGCGGTCGCCGTGGCGGGCGGCAGCCTGATCGAGCAAGGTGAACAGATTCACCGCGGCACCCACTGCGAGGACAGGGCGAAGTCCGACAGGTACTTCGTCGAACTCCAACCGCCGTCGACGACGATCGTCTGACCGTTGATGAACTCGGCGCCCGGCGAGCACAGGAAGGCGATCGTGCTCGCGATGTCGTCGATGGTGCCGAGGCGTGTGTGCGGGGTCATCTCGGTTTGCATCTTGCGGAACCGCTCGTCCTCCAACCGCTCGGCCACCATGGGGGTCAGCGTGACGCCGGGTGCGACTGCGTTGCAGCGGATTCCCTGCGCACCGTACTGGCACGCGATGTGCGTGGTCAGCGCAGTCAGACCGCCCTTGGCCGCGGAGTATGCACCGCCGCGCAGCCCTCCGACGACCGCGAAGGTGGAGGTGACGTTGATGATCGCCGAGCCTGGTGCCATGTGCGGTATCACGTCGCGCGCCAGACGGAAGGGTGCGCGCAGCATCAAACCGAGGAAGTAGTCGAGGGATTCGTCGTCGGTCTCGTGCAAAGGCTTCGGCTTGCCGACGCCTGCGTTGTTCACCAGGAAGTCGACGCGCCCCCAGCGTTGCACTGCCGCGTCGACGATCCGCTGAGGGCCGTCGTCGGCGGTGAGATCGACGGCGAGGGTCGCCAGGCGGTCGGGATCGCTTACCGCAGAGGACAACTCGGCGAGCCGATCCTCGTCGCGCCCGGTGCCGAGCACCGCGATCCCGGCCTCGGCCAGCTTGACGGCGGTGCCGAACCCGATACCGCTGCTTGCGCCCGTCACGATCGCCACCTGCATGTCACTCACCCGGTCTCACCCAATTCCCGTCGCTTCGCCCGCCCGAGCGTTAAGGGTCGCCCGGATCGAATGCTTGAGTACCTTGCCCGCATCGTTCTTCGGCAGCGCGTCCCAAATGGCCACGCGCTCTGGAATCTTGAATCGCGCGACGCCGTGGCCATCGAGGAACTCGCGAAGCGCTGCCACGTCAGGGACTGGTTCTTCGCTCGCCGCGACCACGATGACCGCGCAGGCCTGTTCGCCGGTGCGCGGATGGGGAAGCCCGACGACGGCCACCTCGGCGATCGCGGGGTGGCCGACCAGGATGTCCTCGATCTCCTTTGGTGAGATGTTCTCGCCGTTGCGGATGATGATGTCCTTCGCTCGCCCGGTGACGACGAGGCAGTCACCGTCCCAACGTCCGAGATCTCCGGTGCGGAAGTAGCCGTCGTCGTCGAACGCTGTTACCTCGTCCTCTGCGTGCCTGTACCCGACCAGCATCTGCGCGCCACGTGCACGGATCTCTTGATCGACCAGCTTCACGTCGGCGATGCCTGGACGGCCATCGGTGTCCGCCGCACGAGCGTCGTCGTGGAACGATCCGACCGTTGTCACCGGCACCTCGGTGGACCCGTACACGCGGGTGACCGCTGCGCGCTCGAAATGCGAAGCGGCGCTGCGGATCAGCGAGGGCGGGACTCCGGCCCCGCCGCAGATGAAGACCTTGAGGTCGGGCAGCGTCGTGCCTGCGTTCTGCGCGGCCGCGAGCAGTTGCTCGAGAAACGGAGTGGCGCTCGCCATGTGGGTGCAGCGCTGCGACGTCAGCAGCTCGACGGCCTCCGTGGCATCCCAGCGGTCCACGAGCACGGCGACCGATCCAAGCAACAGCGGGCATTCGAAGGCGTAAATCGAGCCGCCGATGTGCGCGATCGGCGACGGGACCAGGAACCTGTCGCCCGGCTCGACCAGCCAGTGCTCTCCGATCTGTGATATCAGCGCATGCAATGAATTGTGCGTGTGCAGAACGCCCTTCGGGCGTCCGGTGGTGCCGGACGTATACATGATCATCCGCACCGCATCCGGGTCGAGACTGGGCGGGTCCCAGCCGGCCGCGTCGCCGAACAGGTCTTCGTATGCCGTGTGGGACACCGCGTCCCCGCGCACGACGACCACGTCTGGCGGGTTGTCCAGTACGGCGGTGACCCTGCTCAGCATCGACCCGTAGTCGTGGCCCCGAAAGTGCGCGGGCACGAAGATCATCCGACTGTCGGCGTCGTCGAGGATGACCCGTAGTTCGTGATCGCGCAGCGACGGCAGAATGGGATTGGTGACCATGCCCGCCAGGGTGGCGCCCAGGTAGACCACCGCTGCTTCGTGCCAATTGGGCAGCATGAAGGACACCACGCTTCCCGGTGGCATGCGTCGAGCCATGGTGTGGGCGAGTGCGGTCGCCTTGGCGTGCAGACCTCGGCAGTCCAGCCGCACGTCACCGTCGATTAGCAATGTGCGCGAAGGGGTTTCGATCGCCGAGTCGTGCAGTGCATCGGCCAGTGTCGTGTCGACCCACAGTCCACGCGCGTACGCGTCGGCGGCGCGAGAGTGGTCCTGCCGCGTCCTCATCGCGTGGTCAACCCTTGACCCGGCGCAGGGTCATCGAATGTCGGAAGCGCGAGGCGGGATGGGTGTTGATGGTGACCTGTGCGACTTCGCCGTCGGAGGTCTTGTAGGTGCGGTGCACCTCCACGGCTGCAGTGCCAGCGCCGACGTCGAGGCGCTCCGCGAGCTCCGGTGTCACCAGTACCGCGCCGATCTCCTGGTACACCTCGACGACGCTGATCCCGAACAAGTCCTCGATCAGTGGGAAGATCGGACCGGTGTGCCGCTGGAGCATTCTGCCGACGGCGGCGAACGCGCGGTTGATGTAGTACTCCGTCCAGCAGTGCGTGTACTCGGCATCGACGGCCTGGCGGAATCCTCGCACCGCGAGCCACTCCTCACCGAGGGGAAGTCCTGTGCGAGAGGCCAGTTCCGCGTCGATGGTCACCATGCCGGTCGACTCGATGTCGAGGCCGGCCCCGCTGGCGAATGCGAGCAGGTCGTTGATCGACATGTTGTCCTGGGCATACGAGCTAGCGTCGACACGCGGCACGACCATGGTTCCCGTGCGAGGTCGCGACGCGACCAGGTTGTCGTCACGGAGCCTGCGCAGCGCCTCGCGAACGGTGTAGCGGCTGACCGAGAACCGTTGGCACAGTTCGTGTTCCGTGGGGAGCTGGGATCCGACGGGGTACACGCCTTCGACGATCTCCTTGCGCAGTGTGCGTGCGACCTGAAGGTATCTGTGGTCGGCGGGGCTAATGCTCATGCGCGATCCGCTCCGCTTCTCGCTTGCCCAGTCATGATGTCCTCCGCAGCGCAAGCACGCTGCCGTCGCCGTCCGCCGAGACGAACAAGGTCCCGTCGGGTCCCTCCGTGATCCCCGCGAACGGCCCCTGGGGTCCGGAGAACGGCGGCATTCCCTTGAGAGGCTTGGGGTCGACTCCCGGAGGCGGACCGATGGGCAACCCAGATGCGATCGTGGTGGCCGAACCGGTGGCGAGGTCGAACGCGACGACCGCTTGCGCCCCGGCGTCGACGACGAACAGAGTCTCGCCGCTGGCGAGGATGCCCTGCGGCCGATGTAGGCCGTCGACCACGGTCTCGGTGCCGGACGCGGTGACTCTCACGACGCGGCCAGCGCCGGACTCGGCGACCAGCACGTCGGCGCTCGGTGTGACAGTCACGCCGACCGGATCGTCGAGACCCGAGGCAAGGACTCCAACCGCCCCGTGCCGGTCCACCGAGACCACCCTGCCGGTGCCTAGCTCCGCGGCCACGATCGTGTCCGCGGCAAGAGCCACTCCGTAGAGCTGGTCGAAACCGTCTGCCAGATAGTCGGTTTCGCTTGCGCCGGGGCGATACCGCGCGATCTGGCCACCAGAGGTAGTGACGACGAACTCACCGGGGCCGGAGACGACGAGGCCGCGCAGGAAGCCCGGATATCCCGGCGAGAACAGCATGGCGACGGTCTGCAGCGAGCCATCGGGTGTGATGACGTAGAGGTACGTGCCGTCAGCCACGTACAGCTGGCCATCGGTGCCGACGGCCAGATCCATCGGCCAGTTGAGCGCGCCGGGAAGTGTTGTCCGGGTTTCCCCGGCGCCGAGGACTTCGGTGATCTCGCCGGTGAAGTTCGACACGAACAGGCGCGCCTCCGAACCAGTCCCGGCGAAGGTGCAATTGTCGAGGCCCGGCGTGAGCTGAGCCAGGACGGTCTGCTCGCCGTTGCGCGGGTCGATGCGCAGCACCTGTCCGCTGGCCACCTGTGTCGAGACGATGAACCCGTCAGCATCGAACTTGACCGAGTCGGGCACGCCGAGATCGCTTGCCACGACCTGGCTCTCACCGAGACCATCGGGGTCGATGCGCCAGATCTGGTTGGCCCCCATCACCGGGAAGTACAGCAGCCCGTCGGGCCCGACCTCCATCGCGTTGGGTGACGGCACGTTCTCCAGCAGGATTCGCGGCGGACCGCCTGCGAGGTCGAACTCCATCAGGCGCCCACCCTCGCGACACTCGCCGATGAAGAGCCTGCCGTCGTGGAAGGTGATGCCATTCGCCGAGGGAACGTCGTCGCGGAGCACCCGGGTGGAGCCGTCGGCGCCGCGTACGCTCACCCGACCGTCCATCACCTCGGTGGCGTAGAGATTGCCGCGCGGGTCGAACGCAACGTCGTCGGGAGCGATGATGTCGCCGCCCTTGGCGCTGACCGTCTCTAGTGCCCCCGTGTCGACGTTCAGCGCGCTGATCTGGCTGCCGGTCACCTGCGCGATGTAGATCCGGCCGTCAGGTCCGGTACGCAATCCGTTGGCGCCGAACAACCGACTGGGCGCGACGAGTCGGTGCAGTTGCCAGCCCTCCGCGATCGTCGGGGACGTCGGGGACGGGTAGCGCGTGGGTCCGCCATTCACACGTCGGACCATAGCAACTGCGATTAGTCCAGACAATAGATCGGAGCTTCTCCGCTAGGGGCCTTGACGGACCTCTAATGCCTGCGGAATAGTGTTCTCCAATTGGTAGAGCACCATATGTTGTCCGGACAATTCTTTACGGACGCGGGAAGTGAGCAATGCCGGATCTCTTGAGGTTGGACGGCCGCATCGTCGTCGTCTCCGGGGCGGGCGGTGGCGGTATCGGCACCACGGTGACGGCGATGGCCGCGGACGCCGGCGCCACCGTCATCGCGGTGAGCAGGTCCAAGGAGAACCTCGACGAACACGTCGTTCCGCTCGCCCGCCGCGGCCTCCCCGTGGTGCCGGTGGCGGCGGACGCGTCCACCGACGAAGGCATTGCGACCGTCATGGAACAAGTCGGTCGAGTCGACGGGGACTTGTACGGATTGGTCAACGTGGCTGGCGGCGCGGCGCCGTCGACCTGGATGCCGTCGACGCGGGTGACGCGGTCGGACTGGCGAGACCTATTCACCGCCAACCTCGAGACGACGTTCTTCACTAGCCAGGCGGTCGCCGCCGAACTGAAGGCGCAGGGCAAACCGGGCTCGATCGTGTCGATCAGCTCCATCAGCGGCATGAACACCGCTCCGTTCCACATCGCCTACGGCACGGCCAAGGCTGCGGTCGTCGCGATGACGCGCACGATGGCGCTCGAACTGGCCACTGACGGGATTCGCGTCAACGCCGTCGCTCCCGGTGTGACGGAGACCGCCGCATCACAGACCTACGTCGATCCCGACCCCGAGCGCGATCGTGCCGCCATCGCGATGGGTCGGCGCGGCAAGCCGGTGGAGCAGGCGGGTGCCATTCTCTTCCTGTTGTCGGACCTTTCGAGCTACGTCACCGGCCAAACCCTGCTCGTCGACGGTGGTCTGAACCTGAAGTGGAGCCACCTCGCGCCCGACCACACGTCGCTGTTCCTCAAGGACGAAGCGTTCCGAACGGAGATCAGCCGATGAACCATGCCCCGCGAGCGCGCGTGTCTGCACACGGACACGCCGCCAAAGATGGGCAAACGCGCACGCTCGCGACCCGATGAGTGGCCATGGGAAGGATCTGATGACTGACACCAAGGACGAGGTCGTCAAGAATGCCGAAGAACTCGAGGCGCTTTCGGGGCCGATGACCATCGGCGTCGAGGCCTACACGTCCGAGGCGTACGCACGCGCGGAGCGAGACCGATTGTGGCGCAAGGTGTGGCAACAGGTTGGCCGCGTCGAGGAGATCCCCGAAGTCGGCAACTATCTCACCTACGAAATCCTCGACGACTCGATCATCGTCGTACGCACCGGCCCCTCGGAGTTCAAGGCCCATCACAACGTATGCATGCACCGCGGCCGACGGCTCGTCGACACCCCGCAGGGCGCCAAGAACGCGTGCGGACGCACCAAGAAGTCCTTCGTCTGCGGATTCCATGGCTGGACATACGGTTTGGATGGCGCCTGCACCCATATCCGCGAACAGGACGACTGGCAGGGCGCGTTGACGCCCGAGAACACCCACCTCGCGCACGTCAACGTCGACACCTGGGGCGGCTGGCTGTTCATCAACATGGACACCGACCCGGAACCCTTGGCCGACTATCTCTTTCCCGCTGCGAAGATCCTCGACCCCTTCGGCCTCGAGAACATGCGCTTCAAGTGGCGCAAGTGGCTGAACTTCGACTGCAACTGGAAGGTTGCACTCGAAGCCTTCAACGAGACCTACCACGTGTTCACCACGCACCCGGAGTTCAACAAGTTCGGCGAGTTCAAGGGCTGGGCGAAGGCGCAAGGCAAACACAGCAACATCGGTTACGACGCGCCAAAGGGATTGGACGAGACGAAGTCCAAGATCCGCCTTGGTACCGGTGATCCGCGCATCTCGACCGCGGAGATGCAGGTGTACACCATGGAGGAGACCAATGCGACGACCACGCAGACTCTCGTCGAAGCGGCGAAGCGTCTCGTCGACGAACTGCCGGAGGGCACGCCCGCGGACAAGGTACTCGAACACTGGCTGACCTCGGCCCGCAACGACGATGCGGCGCGCGGTGTGATCTGGCCTACCATCCCTGCGGACATCCTCGGTCAGAGCGGCACTGCGTGGCAGCTGTTTCCGAACTTCCAGATCGGCCAAGGGCTGACAAGCGCACTGTGCTACAGCGCGCGACCAGATCCCAGCTACAACCCCGACAAGTGCATCTTCGAAGTTGCCGTCTTCGAGCTGTATCCGAAAGATCAAGAGCCCCAGACGGAATGGGTCTACACCCCCGTCGGCGATCCGAACTGGCTGTCGGTTCTCCCTCAGGACTTCTCCAACATGGCTGCCGTGCAGCAGGGCATGAAGTCCCTCGGCTTCCCCGGCACCAAGCCCAATCCTTATCGCGAACGCAGCACCGTCAACCTGCACTACCAACTGTCGAAGTACATGGGCACCGGCGAGCCCCAAGACCTCACGTGATTTGTGCACGCACACCCGCGCTCAGCGCGGGTACGGGTGCACAAATCCCAGAAAAGGAGCGGACATGAAAGTCAATCTTGGTACGGGAGCGCAGAACTCGCACGACTGGGACCGTGTGCTCGCAGGCGACTTCGCCTCGGCGCCCACGACGCCGGACTGGGAGTGCGTCCACGGTGCCCTGGCCCTCGGCGACCTCGCCGAACCGCTCGGCTTCGATGGCATCTGGTTTCCCGAGCATTGCGGCACGCCATATGGCATGACGCCCAACCCGATTCAGGCGCTGACGTACTTCGCGGGGCGCACGGAGCGGGTGAGCCTCGGCACCTTCGTCGCCGTCGCGCCGTGGTGGAACCCGGTTCGGCTGGCACACCAGATCGCCTACCTCGACATCGTGTCGAAGGGTCGCTACACGACCATCGGCATCGGGCGCGGGGTGTCCAAGTCGGAGTTCGACGCGGTGGGCGTACCGCGCGAGGAGAGCCGGGAGCGCTTCAACGAGTGCCTCGACATTCTCAAGCTTGCGTTCAGCGGGGAGCGGTTCTCCTACGACGGCGAGATCTTCTCGTTTCCTGAGATGTCGCTACGCCCAGAGCCGTACAGCGACGACCTGTTCTCACGCATCTACAGCTCATCGTCGACGCCGGAGTCCCTGGAGATCCTCTCCCGGCGCGGAATGGTGCCACTGTTCGTCGGCAACAAGCCGATCGAGGACGCAGGGCTAGAGGTGCAGAAGGTCAACACCTTCCGCGCCGAGGAGGGCTTCGAGCCCTGCCAGCCCAAGAACGTGATGTTCATGTACTGCGTGCCCGACCAGGCCGCGATGAAGGAAGCCGAGGCCGCCACCGAGGAATGGATCTGGACGGCCAACAGGGACGTCACCGTGCACTACGGATTCGCCGATGCCTCGAACTTCAAGGGTGTCAAGGGTTATGAGGCATACGCCAACCGCGAGGCCAGCGCCACCGCGGTGCTCGCCGAGGCGGTGCAGAAGGAGAAGCCCGAATTCGGCACGAAGAAACTGCCGGGTTACCACGCCTCCAACTTGTTGATCGGGACACCCGAGGTGATCTTCGAGAAGCTGAAGGCAGCGCAGGAGGCGTGTTCGTTCTCCGAGGTGTGCATCGTCCCGCAGTTCGGCACCATGCCCTATGCCGACGGTATCGAGAGCACCAAGCTGTTCGCGGCTGAGGTGCTGCCCGCGGTGCACGAGATGGCAGCCCCGCTACATCCCGGCGTGCTGCCGGTGAAGGCGCTCGCATGACCGCAGAAACGTGCGGGCCCACCCAGACGCCGGACGACGTCGACATCGATGCGCTGCGCCAGAAGTATGCCCAAGAGCGTGAAAAGCGCATGCGCGCAGATGGTTCGGCCCAGTACCTCGAGCTGAAGGGCGAGTTCGCGGACTTCGCGGAGGTCGACCCGCACACCCCGGTCACGCCGCGTGCGCCGATCGCCGAGGACGTCGAAGTCGTCGTGCTCGGCGGGGGCATCGCCGGACTGCTCGCTGGCGTCTACCTCAAGAAGGCCGGTATCGAGGACGCCCGCGTCATCGAGATGGCAGGCGACTTCGGCGGCGTCTGGTATTGGAACCGCTTTCCTGGCATTCAGTGCGACAACGACGCGTACTGCTACGTCCCGCTGCTGGAGGAACTCGACTTCGTCCCGTCCAAGAAATTCGCCGACGGCGCCGAGATCTTCGCGCACTGCCAACGGATCGGCAAGCACTTCGGGCTTTACGACGGTGCGCTCTTCCACACCCAGGTGCGCGAGCTGAAATGGGACGACGCGCTCGACCGCTGGCGCATCACGACCAACCGCGGCGACGACATCCGCGCCCGGTTCGTCGTCATGGCGCAGGGCTCCTACAATCGCCCGAAGCTGCCAGGCATCCCCGGCATCAAGGAGTTCAGGGGTCACACGTTCCACTCGGCTCGGTGGGACTACGAGTACACCGGCGGTGACTCGACCGGTGGCATGGACAAGCTCGCCGACAAGCGTGTCGCGCTCGTCGGGACGGGCGCCACCGGAGTTCAGCTGGTGCCGCACCTCGGCCGAGATGCCAAGCACCTCTACGTCTTCCAGCGCACTCCTTCCTCGGTCGACGAGCGACACAACACCCCGACCGATCCGGAGTGGGTGAAGACGCTTCAGCCCGGCTGGCAAGAGGAGCGCAAGCGCAACTTCCACAACTGGTCGCCGTTCGTCGGCGTGGTATTCGGAGAGCCCGACCTGGTGTGCGACTTCTGGACCGAGCTGGGTCGCAACATGACCGCACGGATCGCGGCGAGTCCGGACCCCGCATCGCTGGGCATCGAGCAGATCATGGCGATTCGCGAAGAGGAAGACTTCAAGATCATGGAGCGGCTGCGTCGCCGCATCGGTGGACTCGTCACCGACTCCGCGACCGCCGAGGCGCTCAAGCCGTACTACCGGTTCATGTGCAAGCGGCCGTGTTCGAGCGACGGCTATCTGTCCGCCTACAACCGGCCCAACGTCACCCTGATCGACGTCGCGGAATCCAAGGGTGTCGAGCGACTGACGGAAAAGGGCATCGTCGCCAACGGCGTTGAGTACGAGGTTGATTGCGTCATCTTCGCGAGCGGTTTCGAGATATCCACCGAGATCAGCCGTCGCTTCGCGATAGAGGCCATCGAGGGTCGCGACGGGCTCTCGCTGTTCGACCATTGGCACGACAGCTACCAGACGTTGCATGGCATCACCACCCGTGGCTTCCCCAACCAGTTCTTCACCGGCTTCATCCAGGGCGGCGTCTCAGCCAACACGACCGCGATGTTCGAGCAGCAGGCCAAGCACATCGCCTACATCATCGCCGAGGCGCAGGCTCGCGGTGCGACGACCGTCGAGCCGAGTCAGGAGGGTCAGGACGGATGGGTCAAGACGGTCCGGGAGCTGTCGATCGACAACTCGGCGTTCGAACTGTCCTGCACCCCTGGCTATTACAACAACGAGGGCCGTGGCGGCAAGAAGGACAACGGCGCATTCCTCGGTGACTTCTACTCGCCGGGCTTCTATGCCTTCGACGATCTGCTCGCCCAGTGGCGCGATGCCGGCGAGCTAGAGGGCCTGGAGCTGGGCAAGTGACGCCCGCCGCTCCTCGTGCCGAGTGCACGCTTGTTGACGGGGCTACTCGCGACTTGCGTTCAACAAGCGTACGTTCGGCGCATGTCTGACGAGCTGAGGTTCAACGACCGGGTCGCCGTCGTTACCGGCGCAGGCAGGGGACTAGGCCGCGGCTATGCGCTGTTGCTCGCATCGCGTGGGGCCAAGGTCGTCGTCAACGACGTCGGCGGCACACTGGAGGGTGACGGTACGGACGGCAGCCCCGCGCAGCAGGTAGTCGACGAGATCCGTTCGGCGGGAGGCGATGCCGTCGCCAACACCGACTCCGTTGCCACGCCTGCCGGCGGCCAGGCCATCGTTGCCGCTGCGCTCGACCACTTCGGGCGGATCGACGTGCTCGTACACAACGCAGGCAACGTACGTCGGGCGGCACTGAGGGACATCAGCTACGAGGACTTCGACGCCGTCGTCGACGTCCACCTGAAGGGCGCGTTCCACGTCGTGCGCCCGGCCTTTCCGGTGATGTGCGACGCGGGCTACGGCCGCATCGTGTTGACGTCGTCGATCGGCGGACTCTACGGCAACCACGACGTGGTCAACTACGCCGTCGCCAAGGCAGGCGTGATCGGGCTGTCCAACGTCGCCGCCATCGAGGGTGCGGCTCATGGTGTCAAGAGCAACGTCATCGTGCCCGCTGCCGTGACGCGGATGGCCGAGGGCATCGACACGTCGGCCTACCCGCCGATGGGTCCCGAACTCGTCGCACCCACGGTCGCGTGGCTCGCCCACGAATCATGCTCCGTAACAGGGGAGATGCTCGTTGCACTGGCCGGCCGGGTCGCCACGGCCTTCGTCGCCGAGACCCCAGGAGTGTACCGGCCGACGTGGTCGATCGAGGATGTCGCTGCGAACATCGATGCCATTCGGGACGACACGGCGCCGCTGGTGTTCCCCGTCGTTCCGGACGGCCATGCCGATCACATCCGTTACAGCTTCGGACTGGCGGCCCATGTCTAGTGGACCGCTCGCGGGCATCCGCGTCGTCGACCTCACCTCGGTCGTGATGGGGCCATACTGCACCCAGATCATGGCCGACATGGGTGCGGACGTGGTGAAAGTCGAACCGCCCGAGGGTGATATCACCCGCAACGTCGCGGTGGGGCCGACCCCCGGGATGAACGGCGTGTTCATGAACGTGAACCGGGGCAAGCGCAGTGTCGTGTTGGATCTGCGGACCGACGAAGGCCGAGAAGCCTTGCGCGCGATAGTTGAGTCGGCGGACGTCTTCATTCACTCGATGCGAGGCAGAGCGATCGCCAAGCTCGGCTTCGACTACGACGCGGTGGCCGCGATCAACCCGCGAATCGTCTACACCAACTGCTACGGCTACAGCAGACGCGGTCCCGACGCCGACCGCCCGGCTTATGACGACACCATCCAGGCCGAGTGCGGGCTGCCTGCGGTTCAGAAGCAACTCACCGGTGATGCCACGTATGTCGCAACGATCATGGCGGACAAGGTCACTGGCCTCACCGCGCTGTACGCCACGATGATGGCGCTGTTTCACCGCGAGCGCACCGGCGAGGGTCAGGAGGTCGAGGTCAGCATGTTCGAGACCATGGCTTCGTTCATGTTGGTCGAGCATGCGAACGGTGCCATGTTCGATCCACCGCTCGGGCCTGCCATCTATCCACGTACCGTCGCCCCCAACCGGCGTCCGTACAAGACGAAGGACGGTTACGTCGCCGCGTTGATCTACAACGACAAGCACTGGAAGGCGTTCATCGACGCTGTCCAACCGGCATGGAATGTCCCTGAATTCGCGACGTTGGCCATGCGGGCCAAACAGATCGACACGGTGTACGGGTTGGTCGCGACGACGATGCTGGAGCGGACCACCGACGAGTGGCTCACCCTGTTGGCCGAGTTGGAGATACCCGCGTCGCCGATCAACAGCCTCGACGATTTGTTCGATTCGCCTCAGTTGAATGCCGTCGGAATGTTCGAGACCATCGACACCCCGCAGGGCAAGGTCCGCTTTCCCGGTGTGCCAACGTGGTTTTCGAAGACTCCCGGCAGGGTGGCGGGGCCGGCGCCCGAGCTTGGCGCCGACACCGCCGACGTCCTAGCCGAACTGAACCCCTTGGGCGAGAGGCAGTTCGGAGGAGTAGTTGACGGTGTTGGTGGCGCGTCGCATGTAGGCCTTCCAGGAGTCTGAGCCGGACTCGCGGCCGCCACCGGTTTGCTTCTCGCCGCCGAACGCGCCGCCGATCTCCGCGCCAGACGTGCCGATGTTGACGTTGGCGATGCCGCAGTCGGAGCCGTCGGCGGCCATGAAGCGCTCAGCCTCGCGCATGTCGGTGGTGAAGATCGCGGAGGAAAGGCCCTGCGGCACGGCGTTGTTCAGCTCGATGGCCTCGTCGAGCTCGTCGTAGGTCAGCACGTACAGAATCGGAGCGAACGTCTCGTCGTGCACCACCGCGGTCTGTGACGGCATTCGGACGACGGCGGGCCGAACGTAGTGCGAGCCTTCGCCGAGATCGACCTGCTCGCCGCCGATCACCTCGCCGCCGTCAGCCCGCGCTTGCTCCAGCGCGCCGACCATGTCGCGGTACGAGCGCTCGTGGATCAGCGGGCCGATCAACGTGCCCTCGGCGGACGGATCCCCAACGGGCAGGCTGCGGTAGGCCTTGGTGATCCGCTCGACGAGCGTGTCCACGACCGAGCTGTGCGCGATCACGCGGCGCATCGTGGTGCAGCGCTGGCCCGCAGTCCCTGCGGCCGAGAACACGATGCCGCGCACCGCGAGGTCGAGGTCGGCCGACGGCGTTACGATCGCGGCGTTGTTGCCGCCGAGCTCCAGCAACGACTTGCCGAACCGCTGCGCCACGCGTGGCCCGACCTGCTGACCCATGCGCACCGAACCCGTCGCCGACACCAGCGCGACCCGCGGGTCGTCGACCAGCTGCTCGCCGATCTCGCGCCCACCCTGGATCAGCTTGCAAAGATCGCCGACGGCTCTTACGTCAATGGCGGCCCGCTCGATCAGCGCCTGACATGCGATTGCGGTCAACGGCGTGAGCTCAGAGGGCTTCCACACCACGGTGTCGCCGCAGACCAGTGCGACGACGGTGTTCCACGCCCACACCGCGACGGGAAAGTTGAAGGCCGTAATGACGCCGACGACGCCCAGCGGGTGCCAGGTCTCCATCAGCCGGTGGCCCGGTCGCTCGGAGGCGATCGTCTTGCCGTACAGCTGCCGGGACAGCCCGACGGCGAACTGGCAGATGTCGATCATCTCCTGCACCTCGCCGAGTGCTTCCGAGGTGATCTTGCCCGCCTCGACCGTCACCAGCGTCGCAAGGTCCGCCTTGTGCTCGATGAGGAGCTCGCCGAGCCGGGCCACCAGCGCACCGCGCACGGGTGCGGGGGTGACGCGCCACGACTTGAACGCGTCCGCAGCGGCGGCGATCGCCTGATCGGTCTCCGCTCCGGTCGTCTCGGTGACCGTGAACAGCACGTCACCGGTGATCGGGGTGCTCGCCGGGAGGCCGACCTCGCCAGGCTTGCCTAGCTCGGCGTGTGCGCCGATCGCCTGCAGCGCGGCATGCACGCGGTCGCGAAGCTCGTCGGCCGTGGGCAGGGCGGAGGTTTGCATGGTCGTCATGATGCCGCTTTCTCGTAGAGGTCGTAAGGGTCGTGTATGTGGTGGCCGATTGCGTCAGCCATCCAGTCGAGGCTGTAGTAGGACTGGTCTGGCGCGTCTACCGCGTCGGCGTCGGAGTCCAGGTTGGACCGGAAGATGCCCGCCGCGGAGGCTGGCAGAAAGTCCTCGTAGACAACGGGTTTCGTGGGATCGCCGCCGCGGTAGTAGGCAAGCCCCTGCGCCGCCATCTCGGCGTCGGTGGTGGGAAAGTGCTGAGCCCACGTCGCCGCGGGATCCGGTTCGGCCATGGCCGTGTCGTACCGCTCGCGGCCCCTGCGGGTGAGCGCGACACCGCGCGCCTCGACCTCGCCGAATCGGACGCGCAGGCTGCCCTCGGTAACGGTGCCATCGACGTCGCGAAACAGCCGCGGCTCGGCCAATGCCCGAAAGGACGTCTGGCGCAACAACACGTCGGGTCCCGCCCACCTCGGCGGCCCCTGAATGGCGTCGATCATGGTGATGCCGCGCGCGGTCATGCGCCTGTACAAGTCGTCGATGTCGAGCACTCGCGGCGTCAGGTGGTTGATGTGCGTCGTGCGCACGCCTGCGATGTCGGCGGCCACTGCGGAGACTCGTGAGAGCTCGTCGTACCAGGCTGCGTCGATCGGTTCGCGCGAAAGGGCGAACGCAGACACGGCGCGCGCCAGGAACTCGTCGGCGTCGGGAGTCGGGCAGCCGCCATCGCTTGCGATCACGCGGGCGTCGGCGATCAACTCCGGGTCGAACAGCTGCCGAGCGCTGACGAAGCTCTCCACTCGGCGGCGCAGGTCGTCGTGGAAGAAGCGACTGTCGGCGGTGGCCAGCATCGACGTGAACACCCGAAAGGGATTGCGGTCCAACTCGACTGCATCGATCGGACGGAACGCCGTCGACACCACGGGCACGGGCGACGCGGCCTCGCGCAGGTCGTAGTAGCCAACCGGGTACATGCCGAACGCGGAGAAGAGGTCCGCGACGTCGGCAAGCTCGATGGCGCTGCCCACTCGGATCGCGCCGTGGCGTTCGGCGGTCACCCGCTCCAGCGAGCCAAGCCGTTGGTCACCGGCGCAATCCCGGTTCACGTCCGTGCTGACGTCGACGAGGGTGTTGTACGCCGGCACCTCGGCGCCGTACATCCGCGACAATGCGGCGGCGAATCTCGCACGCAGTTGCCAGGTTTCGACGTGCCCGCTCATGGACGCGCCTCTTTAATTCCCGGGTCGCTGCGCTCCTGCCCTCCGAGCCCGCGATAGTCTGCGGCCATGACGGTGGCCGGCGAAGAGCTCGACGACATCGATCGGATCCTGGTGCGGGAACTGGTCAACGATGGGCGAGCAACGCTCACGCACCTCGCGGAGAGCGCGGGCCTTTCGGTGTCGGCCGTGCAGTCGCGGGTGCGTCGGCTCGAATCCAGGGGAGTGGTGACGGGGTACCGCGCGAGGGTCAACCCCGAGGCGTTGGGAAACATGCTGTCGGCGTTCGTCGCCATCACCCCTCTCGATCCGTCTCAACCCGATGATGCTCCGGCCCGCCTCGAACACATCGAGGCCATCGAGTCGTGTCACTCGGTGGCGGGCGAGGAGAGCTATGTACTCCTTGTCCGGGTCAGGTCCGGGCGTGCCCTGGAAGAGCTGTTGCAACAGATCCGAACCACGGCGAACGTTCGCACCCGAAGCACCATCATCTTACAGACCTTTTACGATGGACGCGACTTCATACCGTAGATAATCCGGTCACGCGCGCATCTGACCGTAAAAAATACGCTAAGCTTGCGGCATGACTGCTGTCCTGCCTTCGCGTGAACTGACCCTGGGCCCCGACGACGTGCGCGAGGTGCTGAGTCGCAGCATCCTCGCCGACGGACTCGACTTCGTTCTCGACGTCGAGCGGTCGTCGGGCTCCCACCTCGTCGATGCACGCACCGGCGAGACGTACCTCGACATGTTCACGTTCTTTGCCAGCTCGGCGCTCGGCATGAACCACCCGGCGCTGGCCGGTGATGCCGACTTCCGCGCCGAGCTTGCGGCGGCGGCCGTCAACAAGCCGAGCAATTCCGACGTCTATAGCGTCCCGATGGCCCGCTTCGTCGAGACGTTCGCGCGGGTGCTCGGCGATCCGGCGTTGCCACACCTGTTCTTCGTCGACGGAGGAGCCCTCGCCGTCGAGAACGCGCTCAAGGTCGCCTTCGACTGGAAGAGCAGGCTCAACGAGTCCCGAGGGCTCGACCCCGAGCTCGGCACCAAAGTGCTGCACCTGCGCGGCGCCTTCCACGGCCGCAGCGGTTACACGCTGTCGCTGACCAACACCGACCCGAACAAGGTCGCGCGGTTCCCCAAGTTCGACTGGCCGCGGATCGACGCGCCCTACCTTCGGCCGGGGGCAGACATCGATGCGCTCGAAGCCGAGTCCCTGCGCCAGGCCCGCGCGGCGTTCGAGGCCAACCCGCACGACGTCGCCTGCTTCATCGCCGAGCCCATCCAGGGCGAGGGTGGCGACCGGCACTTCCGCCCGCAGTTCTTCGCCGCGATGCGGGAACTCTGCGATGAGTTCGACGCGCTGCTGATCTTCGACGAAGTCCAGACCGGCTGCGGCATGACCGGAACCCCTTGGGCCTACCAGCAATTGGGTGTCATGCCCGACGTCGTCGCGTTCGGTAAGAAGACGCAGGTGTGCGGCGTCATGGCGGGTGGCCGCGCACGTGAGGAGCAATTCAGGACACGCGTCGACGAGGTCGCAGACAATGTCTTCGCGACGAGCTCTCGCATCAACTCCACGTGGGGCGGCAACCTGACCGACATGGTGCGCGCGCGCCGCATCCTCGAGGTCATCGAGTCCGACGGACTCCTCGCCCATGCCGACCAGGCTGGTCGATACCTGCTCGGCCGGCTGGAGCAGCTGGCGGCGGAGTTTCCGGAGATGGTGCTCCAGCCACGCGGCCGCGGGCTGATGTGCGCGTTCAGCATGCCGACGCCTGCGCAGCGCGACGCGCTGATCGGCAAGCTCTGGGACCGGCGCGTGATCATGCTGGCCAGCGGCACCGACAGCGTCCGGTTCCGGCCCGCGCTGACGGTGTCGCGTGCCGAGCTGGACGCCGCCGTGGACGAGGTTCGTGCCGCGCTCAGCTGAGCGCGGCACGGCGAACACTGCGGGCTAGTAGGCGCCTTGGTGGGTGAGGACTGCGCGGAGGGTTTTGGCGATGATGGCGAGGTCGCCTGCCATGGACCAGTTTTCGACGTAGAACAGGTCGAGGCGTACTGATTCTTCCCAGTCCAGGTCGGATCGGCCGCTGATCTGCCAGAGGCCGGTGACTCCTGGCCGCACGAGCAGGCGGCGTCTGACTTGGCCGTCGTAGGTGTCGACTTCGCTGCGCAGTGGTGGGCGGGGCCCGACCACGCTCATTTGTTGTTTGACGACGTTGATGAATTGGGGAATTTCGTCGATGCTGAAGCGGCGCAGGAACTTTCCGACCGAAGTGATCCGCGGGTCGTCGCGCAGTTTGAACAGCGCGGCGTTGGGGCAGTCGTTGAGCTCGGCCAGTTGGTCGAGTTGGGTGTCGGCGTTGGCGACCATGGTGCGCAGTTTGAGCATGGTGAATGGTCGGCCGTCTAGGCCGATGCGTTCGGCGGCGTAGAAGACCGGCCCCGCGCTGGTGAGCTTGATGGCGATGGCCGCGCACAGCAGTACCGGGGCCGCTGCGATGAGGGCGGCCAGCGCGAAGCAGGTGTCGAAGGCGCGTTTGCCGAACCGCTTGGCGCCGCGATATTGCGGCTTTTCGACATGGATGAGCGGGTAGCCCGACACTGGTCGCACCATGAGGCGTTGACCGCCGATGTCCATGACGCCGGGGGAGACCACCAGGTCGACGTCGATGGGTTCGAGTTCCCAGAGCAGCCGTCGGATGCCCTCGGCGCCGAAGTGTTCGGTGTCGGTGATCACGACGGTGTCGGCGCCGTAGCGCGTAATGGCCTCGATCGCGTGCAGTTCGTCGCCCAGAATGGGGATGTCGATGGGTCCGACGGTGAGGGTGGATCCGCGGTCTTCGTCGTGGCCGGGGATGCCGACGCCGACGATGCGGTAGCCGTTCTTGGGGTTGCGGGTGACTTCGCGGGCCAGGACCGACACTGCGCGTCGGTCGCCGATGGCGATGACCGAGGTTTGGCATTGGCCGCGGGATCGAGCGCGTGCCAAGTGCCTGCGCCACAGGTGGCGCCCGAGCAGCAGGCCCAACGTGCCGGTGGGCAGTGCGACGGCCAGATAGCCGCGGGCGATGTCCAGCTTGAGTAGCAGGGAGGCGATGGCGATGGCGCCGAAGGTCCAAAACGAGGCGTTGAACACCTGAACGTACTCGTAGAGTCCCTCGCCCACGATCCGCGGCGAACGGGTCCGGAAGATCGCCAGGGCGGCCAACCACAGCAGCGCGAACAGGACCGAGTAGAAGGTCAGCCACGTACTCCAGTTGCTCTCGGTCAACGACGACCGACCAAACCGAACGTACTGCGCCATGAGCACCGCCGCGATGACGACCACGACGTCTGTCACGGCCAGTCGAAACCCGTAAGGCTCTTCCCACCCCCTACGCGCAGTCTTTAGCGAGCTTCTGGTCGTAATTGCCAACATCGGAATGACCCCCAACTAGCTGCTAACACACACGTCTCTGTTAACCGTTCCTCAGTTCTCGATGCAGAGCCTCGTCGTTTGTCATCACCCTAGACGTCTGTTTGCCGAAGCGCAGCAATTCGAAGTAACTGGTGACCATCGCGTCAATTTCGTGCCAAGGCCGTGGCCTGTTGGTATCTTCCTATGAAGGTCAGTCGACAGACCGCTATGCGGCAATTTTGACGTTGGCGACAATGATTCGCTGTACGTGGCGATGTCGGCGCGTTGCACGGGCCTGGTGCGTGAAACGACGCCGTTACGCAGACGCGACGAGGCTCTTACGTAAGTGCTCGCTCGTGGGCACCGGCGCGTGACGATGGCCGCCGTCAGTGGGTCGTACCCAACTGCCACTCACGAACGTGCGACTGAGACATCGAACAGCGGCTCGCCCGGTCAACCGCGAAGCTGTTCCAGCCGTGCGGTGAGGGCCTGATTACACTTCGTGAAGATTTTGTTAGGAGATTGCTGCGCGGCCGTGTATTTTACTTTCTGAAATGTCAGAGACCAAGCGCCTACCAGTTGCGGGGACCGCGACCTACGTTTTGGCCGTCCCTCTGCGGAACCAGGCGGTCTGCGGCTGCGGCTGGCGTGGGAAGAAGCGGTTGCTCCAAGGTTTCGCGGTCAGCGACGCGCTGGAGCACAGCGCCCGTACGAAGCACGGTCTGAGCTAACAAACTTCCGGGCTGTGACATTGGATGCCACGCTCAGCTGAGCGCTTCGGTGGACAGGAGCCGACGGATCGTCGACTGAAGCCTGTCGAGCTCCTCACCTCCGACGAGTACGCAGCCGTGCTGTTCGGCGAGCTTGCGTGCCGCCGGAGTGAAGTCGTGATTGGTCACCACCATGGTTTGCGAGCAGTCGTGCATCGCAGCTCCGGCGACGACCTCCTGCACGGCCCCTGCGCCCACCGGTCGCGATTGCCTCTTGCATTGCACGGCAAGGCGATTGGGGCGACGGCCGACCACCAGATCGACCCCCCAATCGCCCGATGCGGGCGTCATGATGACCGGCCCGCAGCCGCGGGCGATCCGGGCCACGTGATCCTCGAACTCGATGCCGGACATCGCTGCGTGTCGAGCGGCGGGTTGCTCCCAGTGGTGGGGAGTTCGAATGCCTCGCCATACGCCGAGCAGGAATGCGGGTAGGGCTGGCGCGAGCAGGCCGACCGTCGCGCTCCATGCGATGCTCGCACCGAGTGCGTGAGCGCCGACGCCACCCGCGATGGCCACGACGACGGGCACGATGCCGACCTTCCGCACGGTGCAAATACTAGGTAGCCGCACCGACACCGAGCCCGTCAATCATCGTTGCGGTTCCGCCGGCTCATAGCCTCACGTCCGTTAGGTTCTACGGGATGACGTGGCGCCGGACATTCGTGGCGACCGTCGTGGTTCTCGCCGTGACCGCCTCGGCCTGCGCAACGCCTCGCGAAGGCGATGATCGGCAGAGTCGAGGGTGGGCCCACGCGTTCTACTGGGGCACGGCCACCGCAGGCTTCCAGGTCGAAGGTGACGCGCCCGACAGCAACTGGCGACGCTACGTCCAGCGCAGCGTGGGAAAACCTGCACCATTCGGCGGTGGTCCCGTCGACCCGTATGCGAATGCCGACGACTTCCGGCATCGCTATCGGGAAGACATCGCCAATGCGCATGCCATGGGAATCAACACGTTTCGCTTCAGCGTCGAATGGGCGCGCGTGATGCCGGCGCCGGGTAAGTGGGACGACGGCGAACTGGCCTACTACGACGATGTGGTCGCCACGCTGCGGCGGAACGGCATGACGCCGATGATCACCTTGATGCACTGGGTCTATCCGGGATGGGTTGTCGACTCGGGTGGATTCATGAACAACCTCGATGCGTTCTCCGCATTCGCCACGGCAATCACGAAACGCTATGCGGGACAGGGTGTTCTCTGGGTCAGCGTCAACGAGCCGGTGGCGTTCGATGCAATGGAGCTGGCAACGGGTGCGATCAAGCCGGCCGACTTCGACACCTTTCTCGATCGAGTGGCCGATGCTCACCGGACCGTGTACCGCGCGGCGCACGATGCGGATCCGGACGCCAAGGTGACGAGCAACGAGGGCTACATGTCGCCAGATCAGCTGGCTCCGTACGTCGGTGTCGGGGCGGAGCCGACGTCGTTCTTCGACCGGATCAAGGACAGCGTCGACTACATCGGCTTCGACCTCTACACCGGCTCGGCGGACGACAACCCGGCGTCAGCACAGGACGAGGCGACGCCGTGGACCATCAAGCTTCAGCCCGAAGACATCTACTACGTTGCGCGCTTCTACGCCCAGCGGTATCCGGGTCTGCCCATCTACGTCGTCGAGAATGGGATGGCAACGAACAACGGCGCGCCCCGGTCCGACGGCGTGACGCGATCGCAGTATCTCGACGACACCGTGTTCTGGCTGCAACGGGCGAAGGCCGATGGGATTCCGATCATCGGCTACAACTACTGGACGTTGGTCGACGACTACGAATGGGGAAGTTACCGGCCACGCCTCGGCCTCTACAGCGTGAATGCACTGACCGACCCCGCACTGAAGCGCGTCCCGACCGACGCGGTCGCCACGTATACGAAGATCACGCGCGGAGGCGGAGTCGATGCCGGGTACCGCCCCGTTCTTCCGGCGGCGAGGTGTTCCCGCACGGTGGGGCAGGACAGCTGTGCTCCGCTCGATCCAAGTGGGCCCGTCGCGTCGCTGCGCTAGGCGCGGTTCGTCAGTCGCCGGGGTTGCAGCCCGCGTTGAACATCTGTTGGTCGTCGACGACCGGGCGCCACGGCTCGAGATCCCAGCTGGTCTTGCCGGGTTGGGCCAGTTCGGCATATTCCCAGTGGCAGATGAACTGAGCGCGCATGCCGGGGGTCGCCGCGTCGGGTGCCAGCGCGAGCACCTCGCCCCACGCCTCGCCACCTTGTGCAGCGGCGCTGGGTAGGACGGACTCGGCGCGTCCCGCCTTCGTGGGATAGACGTGCAGGCTCTTGCTATGGCCCGAGCCCACCCACTTGACGCTCGCGATGTAGGGCGGACTCGGGTCGGCGCCGGCAGGGCTTGCAGTGGACAGCATCAGACCTGCGACGAGAGCCGCGGCAATCATCAGACGACGCATTCTACTGCTCACCCACCTTCGCGGTTTCCCGCCGCACGTAATCAAGGAGCTTCTCGCCGGCGTCGTCGGCGACGTATCCGGTGGCCTCGATCTTGGCCAGGTCCAGAACGCTGTTCGCGGGTCGCGGTGCGATCGGGACGTCCATGGAGGCAAAATACTCGTCGGTGCTGACGCCCGTCACCCGATTCGGATCATGGCCGGCCAACGTGAAAACCTGCCGTGCGATGTCCGCCCACGTCGTGACGGCTCCGGACCCGGTCGCGTTGTAGATCCCATGCGGCGGCTTCGTCTCGATGAGATGTCGGATCGCGCGCGCCAGTTCCGAGGTGAACGTCAAGCGTCCACGCTGATCGTTGACCACTGCCGGGTCAACGCCGCGGCTGGCGAGAGATAGCATGGTGCGCACGAAGTTTCGGCCATCGCCGATCACCCACGACGTCCGCACGATGTAATGCTTCGGCACGGTGGCCACGATCTGATCGGCGGCGGCCTTGGTCTGCCCATAGACTCCGAGCGGAGACAGTGGTTCGTCCTCACGGTAGGGCCGTGACGACGTGCCATCGAACACGTAGTCGCTGGAAACGTGGACGAGGGTGATGCCATTCGCGGTCGCTACGCGTGCCAGGGTCCCCACGCCGTTGACGTTGGATGCCCACGCCGCCCTACGGCCATCTGGAGTCTCGGCCGCATCCACGGCGGTATAGGCGGTGGCGTTGATGATGGTGTCGTAGTCCCGCCATCGGCGTGCGTGCTCGAAGTCGGTGGTGGTGAGATCGAGGTCGGCACGCTCGGCGAACTCGACATGGCTTGTACCGGAATAAGATTCGCGCAGCGCGCGACCCAGCTGGCCGCCCCCGCCGAGGACCAACGTCTTGCGTGGCGCAGCGGGCGTGACCTCGGCCAAGCCTGGATGCGCACGGTCCTTCGCCGAGAGTTCGGCCCGCTCCAACGGGATCGGCCAGTCGATGGCGAGCGTCTCATCGCCGAGGTTCACCGATGGGTAAACGGCGTTGGGGGAGTAGTAGTCGTTGACGAGGTAGACGTAGGCGGTGTTCGGCTCCAGCGTTTGAAACGAGTTGCCAACCCCGCGGGGCACGAACACGGCTCGCGACGGGTCGAGTTCGGCGGTGTAGACGACCCCGAAGGTGGGCCCGGCCCGCAGGTCGACCCATGCACCGAAGATCCGTCCGCTGGCGACCGAGATGAACTTGTCCCATGGCTCGGCATGGATGCCGCGCGTCGTGCCCGCCGCATCGTTGAACGAGATGTTGTTCTGCACGGGCCCGAAGTCGGGAAGCCCGGCGGCAATCATGCTGTCGCGCTGCCAGTTTTCCTTGAACCAGCCGCGGTTGTCGCCGTAGACCGGGAGATCGAACAAGACCAACCCCGGAATGGGAGTTTCTTTGGCGCGCAACGCCTTACCGTATTCCGTCATTGCCCTAGCCGCGCATAGAACGCCTCGGTGTCGTCCTTGGCGGGCGCCCACCAGTCCTCGTTGTGGCGATACCACTCGATGGTCGCGGCCAGCCCCTGCTCGAAGTCGGGATACCGCGGCTGCCAACCGAGTTCGTCGCGCAGCTTGGTGGAGTCGATGGCGTAACGCAGGTCGTGGCCGACCCGGTCGGTGACGTGGTCGTAGGCATCGGCGTGCTCGCCCATGAGAGTCAGGATCAGTTCGACGACGGTCTTGTTGTCCTTCTCGCCGTCGGCGCCGATGAGATAAGTCTCTCCGATGCGGCCCTTGTCCAGGATGGTCAGCACCGCCGACGAGTGGTCGTCGGCGTGGATCCAGTCCCGTACGTTGCGGCCGTCGCCGTAGAGCTTGGGGCGGATGCCCCGCAGGACGTTGGTGATCTGCCGGGGGATGAACTTCTCGACGTGCTGGTACGGGCCATAGTTGTTGGAGCAGTTCGAGATCGTCGCCTCGACTCCGAACGAGCGGGTCCACGCGCGCACCAGCAGGTCACTGCCGGCCTTCGTCGAGGAGTACGGCGACGACGGGTTGTACGGCGTGGCCTCGGTGAACCTGCCCGGATCGTCCAGCTCGAGGTCGCCGTACACCTCGTCGGTGGAGATGTGGTGGAAGCGGGTGCCGTGCTTGCGCGCGGCCTCCAGCAACGTGAACGTGCCGATCAGGTTGGTGTGCAGGAATGGGTGCGGGTCGTGCAGGGAATTGTCGTTGTGTGACTCCGCGGCGTAGTGCACGACCGCGTCGGCGGTTGCCATCAGCTCATCGACGAGCACGGTGTCGGCGATGTCGCCGCGGACGAACCTCAGCCGTCGTTCGGGCAGCCCGGCCAGCGATGCGCGATTACCCGCGTAGGTGAGTTTGTCCAGCACGGTGACGTGGTCGTCGGTGTGCTCGATCACGTGACGCACGAAGTTAGAGCCGATGAAGCCGGCGCCTCCGGTGACGAGCAGCCGATTCATCTGCGTGTTCCGTCGAGCACCATGTTCCCCCTCATGGAAAGTTTCCCCTCATGGGGTAATCGTGGCACAAACCTCTCCATCGGGCTCAGCCTGCGATTATCGCCAATATGGTGTTCGCGTCGACTGCGCGCCTAGTCAGGAGTAGCTTGCCCACCAGGAGGGGACGGATGCGATACCTGCTGGTATTGATGGCACTCGCGTTGCTGGCTGGCTGCTCAGAACAACCTCCGGTGTCGGCACCACCAGCCGCGCCCGTCTCTCGGCCGTCGCTGCCGCCGATCGTCCATTATCACCACGTCGTCGTGATCGGGGATTCCTATACCGAAGGCAGCGGCGAAGGTGGGCAAGGAGCCCATGGGTGGCCTGCCCTAGTGGTAGGCAACCTTCGAACCCAAGGCGTATTCGTGAGTCCTGCTCTGGCTGCGGAGGGTAGTGCTGGCTACGTCGCCGCAAGCTGGAAGGGCGAAACCTTTGGCGACATCGCGCGAAGGGTGGTCAAGCGCGACACGGAGTTGGTGGTGTTCTTCGGCAGCGCCAACGATGTCGCCTTCCCCCCAGAGCAGATTGGGGCCGCCGCCCGCGAGGCGTTCAACAACGTCAAAGACACGGCTCCCGCCGCGGAGTTGCTGATTATAGGGCCTGCATGGCCGGGCCCCAGCGCACCCGAGGCTTTCCGAAACGTCCGCGATGCGGTGCGTGAACAAGCGCAAACGGTGGGTGCCGTATTCGTCGATCCGATCGCCGAAGGATGGCTTGCGAACACACCCGAGCTGATCGGCGCTGATCAGTTCCATCCCAACGACGGAGGCCACAAGTACCTGGCTGCCCGGATCGAACCCCTAATCCGGGACGCGCTCAAGTGAGACGCGGAACGCGGCGGAAACATTGGGCCGCGGGGTGGACCGAGGGCATTGCCGGCCACAGGTACATTGGCATTTTCTTCGACCTCGAGGTGCGGGCTTTGAGGAACTGAAGGACAGCGTCGTCAACGGTCTCGGTCGCGGGTTCGCACACCCTCACGGCGCTTAAGCCGCAACCCGGGAAGCGGCTGTGGACGTACAACCCGTCGGAGTTTCCTTGTCTCCAGTTGATGCCGGCTCCGGTCGCGAGCCAACCCGCTACCGCCATCCTGCGGGGCCGGCGCGGCCCGCGAACCATTGGAAAACTATGTCTTACAACGCCACATCGCGGTCGGCGCAGACCACGGCCTGGGTAAAGGGAGCTTCGTCGTCGATCTGATGTCCGCCAACCTTCGCAGCCGCCAACAGCCGCACCCGGCGGTGGCTGGCGCTGCCGCGCGCCCTCCCTGAAAGTTCGCACTTCGTGCACAGCTCGCGCGGTAGTCAAGTAAGTCTGGTTTAAATCCGCGGCGCTCAATAACGTGGTCTCCGCGTCCGATGCAGGCTTCCTGAAGGCATTCGAGCCGTGCGGCTACGGCTGATTTCCAACAGTTTCGCTATGCGTCAGCCTATCTAGTTTGCGCTCGGGCATGGTCTGACCACGGTGGATCTGATCTTGGTTCGAACGCCGGGCGTGAGTCTGCGGGAAGGATTCAACGATTTCCGGGCTCTCGATCTCACGGCTACCGTCGTGGATCAACATAGTGACTGACTAACGTTAAAGATGGTCCTCCAAGGTCGGATTCGACCGTACCCATCCGGGATGGTTCTAGCGCAATAGAATTCGTTCATGTCTATCAGTGCCCGTACCAAGAGGATCGTCCGCAAGGCCGTACTTGCATATAGCGTGCGCAACCGTCATCGGAAGGCGGACGAGATTCTGTCGTGGTTAGACGAACAGGACGTCAAGGACGTCCTGTTCGTTGGAACGATGGGCGACGAGCACATTGGTAACAACGACATGGCCAATGCCGGCATCGTAGAGCGGCGAATCGCGGATCGATACAACGTGAGTATGAGCATCAACATCGAGCCGGCAGTTACTGCCTATCCGTTCATGATCGCCGACGCGCGCGATATGCCCTTCGAGGACAACTATGTCGATTTCGCCCTCGCGAACGCGATCATTGAGCACGTCGGACAAGAGCCTGAGCAGCGGCAAATGGTCAAAGAGATGACGCGTGTAGCACGCTCCTGGGTCATAACTACCCCCAACAAGTGGTTCCCGGTCGAGTCCCACACCTCGGCAATATTCCTCCACTGGCTGCCCTCATGGCGCAGCAGGCACGATCAAGACTTTACTCGGCTGCTGTCGCGGCGGGACTTTCGCGCACTGCTCCCGCCTGGGACGAAGGTATCCGGCTCGCCGTGGAGTCCTACGTTCACCGCCCGCTATTCGAGGGAGTGACGCAACGGATTGCAACGGGTCTCCCGGTGCCCGTGGGTCTGCCGCGGAGCCCCAGTGAATCCACAGCAGTCAGCACCTCGCCGCAATCGTAAGCAAATACGGCACTTCTGCGACCTTCGTCATCCACCTTCACCCAACCCTTCCGCCCCGGCCACCGACAGTCATCGATGTATTCTCACCCCTCGGGCTCCCCCCGGTACAAAGTACAATGCCTCGTCTCAGGCCATACTGTCACCGCTCGCTATGGTAAAGGAGTGACGCAACTCGCGTCTCGAGGCGACTGCCTACGGGACCTGTGTTAGTGCGTTTGCCAGCGATGACGCGAGTAGTCGACTTGCATCGGGCGAGATATGAAAGGCATCTCTATAGAGATCGATTCCGTACCGCTGTGTAGTGCAGACAATATCCGTGCAGAAAAAGTCTCGCGGATCCCATAGCCCAGTTCCTGTCTGAATGGCGATCCTTTGAAGTGAAGACCGCTGGGGCTGCTGGATGTCATCAGCAACTTTTCTGGGCATAGTAGCAATGCACCTGTTATTGACGAGATCGCGCCAGCCGCAGCGAAGCGGACTAAATGGTTCGGGGTAGTCGAAGTAAGGTGCAGCTTGTACAAGGAGCACTGTCTGACCCAATTGTTGCAGCGATCGGACGGTGGAGGTGAGCCCGTCGTCTAACACGCGAACTCGGCCAGCGGCATCCGTCGTAAGTGAATGGGGATCCAGCCCGTAGGCGGTCTGCGTATCTTGATAAAAGCCGTTCAATTCGGAGATGATTACTGTTCCGCGCAGCTGGACGCTCAGCCACTGAAGCGTGCGATCGTATCCTTCACGACAGGCTCGAGCGTCACGGTACGCTGGCGCGTTTACCGGTCGCACGTAAATGTTCTTAAACGGGCAGGCGGCCGGAAGATTGATTACCGTAAGCGGACGCTCGAGCAAACGAGCAGCGCCAATGGTTGCTTCACTGAAATGCCAGGCGGTTGAATCTCCTATCAGGTAGATGGGCCTGCCTGTGGCCTTAACATTGAATTTGCAACTTTCGTCCGCGTCGCCGGTCGATAGATTGCTTGCGGCGCACCGACTTGTGCTTACAGCATGCGGCTGGAGAACTGCCGACTGCATAGCGCGAACCCCGTGCGACCAATATCCGTGAGCCGACGCAAAATTGATGGACACGCATAGGGACAAAGGTATAGATAGAGTAATCGCCACCACCTTTGCGATGCGCCTACCTTGGAGGTTTTTCTTAATTCTAAGGGGCGTTTCAATCCAGCGATACGACGCTACGGCTGGTGCGAAGGAGACTGCTGCAGCTCCGAGAATTGCAAACCTGCTGTGCGGCCATAGTATCCCTGCGAATACTATGAGCGGCCAGTGCCAGAGATATATCGAGTACGACCAATCGCCGACTGTGACGATCGATCTTCCTGACAATACGCGTGAAATGGAATTGGTGGGATCAGCGGTACCCCCCGCAAGAATAAGCGCTGTTCCTAGGACTGGAATCAGCGTCCACGCGCTCGGAAATGGCGTTGCCTCTGATATTAACCACAGCGAGGAGAGCAGAGCAGCAGCGCCTATTGAACAAAGCAGGAGTGCAGCCCCTTTGACTTGCGGGAGCCGGTGCGCAAATAGCGCAAGAAGCACACCGAGAGCAAACTCCCACGATCTGGTAACCGGACTATAGAAGCCCATTAGCGCCTGCGTCCATCGCGAGTACGTTCCGGTTAGCAGCGAGGACGGAAGCTCCGTTGCAACGATAAGCGCGGTACCGAAGCATGCCAAACCCAGGGAGACAAAGGCGATGACGCTCACGATCCCGAGGGGTACGAATCTAAACGCGGTTCGCCGACGCGCTAGGTACCACCCAACAGCAATCAATGCGGGAAACACCAGGTAAAACTGTTCCTCCACCGAGAGGGACCAAGTATGAAGCAGGGGATTCGTGTGGGCGTCCGCATCGAAGTAGCCACCAGTGGTTTGCGCGATCACGACGTTGGCGACGAGCAGCATCGCGCCGATGCCCGTCTTCGCGGCAGTCTGCTGAAGACCGAGCGGAGATAAAATTACGGCCGAGGCGCATATCGTGGCTGCGACTGCAAGGGCTAACGCTGGTGTTAACCGTTTGAATCGCCGAAGGTAGAACTGCCCGAAGCGGATGCGCCCTGTTGTACGCCATTCGCGGTCGAGCATACCCGTGATCACAAAACCTGAAATCACAAAGAATACGTCGACACCGACGAATCCCCCTGGAACGGGGAGGCCGGCGTGAAAAACGACCACTACGAGGACCGCAAACGCGCGCAATCCCTGGATGTCTTGCCGCCGGTCACTTAATTTGCTCTCCAGTGGTCGCGACCTCTTTCACATAGTGCTGTACAACCGCGTTGAAGATTCTTCCCTTTAGGGGCTTTTAACGGTCGTATTGGCAGTGGTGGCTAAGTAGCTCAAACCAATTTGACGCCTGCGACGTATCCCTCCGAGCAGGGCAGTCGATCTAAAAGTGATTCCTCTCCGCTCTTGTTGGAGCCCCACCGTGGTGTGGTGATCCACCCGCGAGGCCGTCACGCAGTCGCCAAGCAGTGGCGAACTCGCTAAACGGCGCCAGCATCACTGTCTTCACACGGAGCCGACGGTCCGGGCCATGCCGGACGCCCCTGAGGGTGAGGCTGACCCACGTCGGTACCCACCACGCTCCCGCGAAGATCCGGGTTGGGGTCGTTGCCGCCGGATCTATTATCAGCCATGTGAGAATACGCAGACGGTCGAGCCAATCCCGCCGAGACGTCACGTTACTTATCGTCGCCGTCGTCGCAGTGTGATTGCGTACCGACAGCTCTCGCGGGACGAAACTAGCTGATGATCTGATCATCAAACGTAACCAAAGATCAAGATCGACGAGTTGATAGATGTCATTGCGAAATCCCCCCGCATCCAGTGCTAGGCGACGCCTAAACATCACACAGGTCGGTTCGCCTATCCAATTCTGCTTTGTCCCCCGCAGAGCGATCTCTGTGACCAGCGATGGTCCATGGTTGTGCTCGCGCAGCTTCCAGAAGTGGGTGTGAAGCACCCCGAATTGCTGCTGCCACCGGAGGTTGTCGCTCACTACGCGGCGGGGTGCGAAAGCCAATCCCACGGTTGGATCGTCGAAGCAGTGGATGAGCGTCTGTAAGGCTCCTGGGAGCAGCCAGTCGTCGCCATGCACAAACTGGACGTAGCTGCCGCGCGCGAGTTCCAAACATTTGTTGTGATTTTCGTTAAGACCGAGCCGAGATCCGTTTCGTATTAGCCGGTCCCCGGGTCTCAATAGCGTTGCTGCAATAGCGACACTACCGTCCGAGGAATTGTCGTCCACTATGACAATTTCAAACTCGGCAGCATCCTGCTCCAGGATGCTGCGAAGACACCGTGCGATCGTGGAGCCGTTGTTATACATGGGTACGCATACCGAGACAAACGTTTCCGTATGCAAGTCACCACTACACTCCAGGTTCTCCACTACAACCCCCGATGCGTCAACTGGCCACGCGCTCAGCGACCCTAAGCACCACAAGCCTCCTCAGCTCGGCCATGGATGCCGCGGGAGCAACGGCTCTTGAGGGCGTTTGGCCAGCGAGCGTACCAAGCCCTGCGCGTGCAGTCTTGAGATGAACGATAGCTGCCTTGGCCGCGGTATGCGCTCTCCATACTGATCATCGAGCAATATCGACGCATCTTATGACGGTGCTGGAAAATGAGGATGCTGCTGGAAACCCGTTGGCGCCGCAGCGAACCATCCGGTGGAGGTGGCGGTAGCCGCGCGCGATACCAACCTCGTTGTGAACAGGTCCTGGTTGGGCATACGGTACCGAGGCCCGTCCATCGCTTGCCGCCACGATGGCTTGGCCAGCCGGCGCTCGATAGTGGTCCGCCAGGCATCCCCGTCGGCTCGGTCTACCGGTCCAACACCAGAGTGAGAAACACAACTGCCGCTCATTATTACCGCCCCGAGTTCCAGCAAAATCCCAAGCTGTACGGCGTCCGTCGACCCGTGTGCACAGCGAACTGCGCTCGACCACACCGCTGCCAAATGTATTAAATATTGTGGACAATACAGGTGATCGAAGCCTTATGCTACCGGGACCTTTATCCGAAAGTGAACGGCACTCGGAGTATCCATCACTTATCGGCGAGCGATATCGCGGCCCGCCGCGCGCGCCAGCCTGTTAGGCTGGCGACGGCAGGAAGATAGCCTAGACGCCATCCAAGAATGGTGTAGAGCGTGCAGAATATTCCGGCGCTGCACATGAAGGGGATGATGGCCGACGCTCGGTCTGTCGGCGAGCATAAGATTCCAACCGGAATTGCAAATGCCACGCTCACCAGCCCAACGGCGAACGGACCCCTTATCGAACTGAAGAAGGAGGCCCACGGAATACTATTAGCGCGATGGATCACTATTACCCCACCCATCGACGAGGCTATAATCGCTGCGACCATTCCAATCAATATGCCCTTAAGTCCCACATAATGGGCCAGCGGCAGTTCGAGAGCAACCGCGAGCAGGGAACCGCCAATAGCGACGATGGTTACGATACCGAGTTGGTTCATGGCGAAGGCAACTGCGTTTGTTACGCCTGTCGATACATTTACTGTATATGCCGTAGTCAACGCGATCACCACCCAGACCACATCTTCATGGGCGCTGCCCAACCAAATCGGCACCACGCTGAATGATGTAGCAACCAAGAACAGCAGCGCAAAATTGCTTACCGCCGCATTTCGTTGGACTAATCTAGCGTAATCGCGGCGAAGCTCTTCCGGCCCATTTAAGGCATACCCTCGGGTCAGGTGAGCGCTGAGGACAGATGAAGCGCTGGTTCCAAAAGCCCTGGCACCTAATGCAAGCCGACTTCCAAGCTCGTAGGCACCCGCAGCGGCGGGGCCAATGATGATGCCGGCCAAAAGCTTCCCCGACTGGAATAACACGATCTCGGCAACTGACATCACCTGACCCTTCAGGCTGAAGCTGATCAAGTCCCTCATGATCGACATTCGCGGTCTAGCGATTCTGATCTCGCGCTCGTCTAACAGTATGGCGATTAGAACGACGAAGAGGCCGATGGCTCCGCCGGTGGCACTTCCTAAGGCGAAGTGCCACAGTGTGGGGTTGAAAATGATTGCGACAATGCCGCCGGTTACGACGCTGGCCCGCTGGATTGCAACCCCGATACTTGCTGCTACCGTTCTGCCACGACCGATAGAAGCCCCTGCAAATATGGCGCCTAGTATGCCAGTAATCAGCACTACTATTGACGATATAAACAATAACCGCGCCAAGCTCATGTCATCTGTGCCGATAAGGTGCCCTAATTGCGCAGGAATTAGTAAAGGCAGGGACATCAGTAGGCAACCCATAATTACGATCACGATCACGCACCCGCCAATTATTGCGCGTTCTTTTTCTCTATCGTTCTGTGCGTGATAGAGGGCGACATATCGCACGATGGCACGGGAGACTCCCAGATCCAATAGGACCCCATACTGAGCGACTGCGCCGGTTAGCGCCCATAATCCGAAGCTAGTCAGGCCCAAGCTAGCCACTATGAACGGCGTGCCTAAGAGATTAGCGCCGTACCCGATAACTATGGGTAATGTTTGAGCGGAAGCGCTCAACTTCAGCGACTGTGGCCGTTTCAATTGATTGCCCCAAGCCTCTCTTGCCCGACTAGAGCGTGTCTGCTGGGCACCTTATGGGTTTGACTACCAGTGCGCGTACGTTTCGTGGTCTCGGCGGCATCTGAGCGAAAAGATGAGGCTCTGCATCGCGACAAGTCCACGGCAGCAATCCACCACACCGCCCCTGGCTGACGTTACCCAACCGGGTCGGCACTAGAGATTCGATGAGAGGCGAGCAACGAGCAATAACATCGTAGCCCACTCGTTTCGGGGTAGCTGACTATGCTGGTTGGCTCGCTGACTCTGTTAGTAGTCCGTCGCGGTCCATCTGAGGTTAAATTGCGCTCGAGTAGTCAATTGGGGGAAGGATTTCGATGAGTCATCTTGAGCAGGTTGGGTTCTTCGCGGCGGTGGCGGAGGCTAACGCGGCACTTGTCGCTGGTGCGGCAGTGTTGGAGGTTGGGTCATATGATGTGAACGGAAGCATCCGTAGCGTATACAGTGCCGCTGCGAAATACGTCGGCGTAGACCTCGACCATGGTCCTGGCGTGGACGTCGTCGCGTACGGGCACCAACTGGATCACCCCGAAGGCAGCTACGACGTCACGATCTCGGGTGAATGCTTCGAACACGATCCACACTGGCGCAAAACATTCCTGAATATGGTTCGGATGACACGCCCCGGCGGGCTTGTTGCCTTCACCTGCGCGTCCCGGGGTCGAGCCGAGCATGGCACCGTGCGCAGTGACAAGACGCTCTCGCCCGGCACCCAATCTGCGGGTTTGGACTATTACCGCAACCTCGAGGAACGCGACTTCCGCGACCTGCCGTTGGACGACGTGTTCAGCGAATACAAGTTCTGGTACCTGCCCACGCATTTCGACCTGTTCTTCGCAGGCGTCAGACGGGGCGGTGATCACCGAGCGCGCCTTCCCAACGATGCAACGGTGGCAGCCCTCAGCGCCTTGATGCCCTGGCCGTACAAGACGGTCATGGCGCCATTCCGAGGGCTCGTAAAGATCCTTCCCGAGCGGCACTACCAGACGGTCGCGCTTCCCATGTGGAAGGCGCTGATGCCGATCATTGCGCGGCTTGAGCGCCGTAGGGCCACCGCTATCTAGGCGACAACCAGCACGACCAGGGTAGGCAAACCCACGGCCTAGTCGTTGGCGACCTGTCCATTGGCCAGCGACGGGCGCTGAGGGATGAAACCTTAGAGATGCACCTGCCACAGATCGTGGACGAGATCAACCACCATCCCGTCTCGGAGACTCCTGAGTTCGGACATTTGGCTTAGTAAGCCACTTTGATTCCGAGGTCGGTGAGGATCTTGCGCTGAGGGTCGGGGATTTCGGGTGGAAAGGCTTGGCGTGCGCCGTTGATGGTGATGGTCGCGGTCCGGAGTGGTCGTAGCTGCTTGATGACGTTGGCGATGGCCAGACCGCTGCGTTCCTGCATGCAGTGGGCGACGGCCAGGGCGGTGAACACGATGGTTAGGTGCGCTTCGATGGCGTCGCGGGTGTGGTGGAACATCGGGCGGGCCTCGAGGTCGGTCTTCGACATCCGAAACGACCGTTCGACGTGCCAGAGGTCGTGGTATTTCGCGATGATTTCGCTGGCGGGCATCATTGTGGCGGTGAGGTTGGTGACGTACCCCTTGAGGCCGACCAGGGACTGCGCGCGGGCCAGGCTGGCCTCATCGAGGGTTCGCCCGCCGGCGGTGGTCTTGACGAAACGCGTCGACTTGGCCGCGCGCTCACCGTTGATGACTGCTTTCGCGCGGGCTTCCTGGGCGTAGAGCGTCTTCTGATCGCGGCGTGCCCGTTTGGCTGAGTACGCCCAGACTGCCCGCCACGCCCCGGGATGGTCCTCGGCGTCCCAGATCGGTTCGACACGGGTGTTCGTGTCGTTGACGATGGTCTTGGCGTGCCGTGGTGTGACGGTGTCGATGATCTGGCCGTCGGTGAAAACGTCACCGTTCCAATGGAAATGGGATGCGAGATCAAGAGGTGCCTTTACACTGCGCGAGCCGACGATGAACCCCAACCCGGCCTCATCCAACGCTGCCAGATTCGAGGCGGACAGCATCCCGGCGTCAGCGGCAACCACCATCGGCGTATCACCGAGGTCGTGGCGGTCGGCGAACGCGGTGATGATTGGCACCAGCGTGGTGGTTTCAGCGGTATTGCCCTCGAAACAGCCGATCTCCAACGGCAACCCGGTGCGATCGACCAGCAAGCCGACCACGATCTGCGGATCGACCCGGCGTTCCTTCGAATAGCCCACCTTGCGCAGCTCGTCTTCGTTCTCAGCCTCGAAATACAAGGTCGTGACGTCGTACAAAAGAAGGCTCAACGTGCCCCGGTCGACGGCATGGGCGAAGCACTTGGCGGCGATCGCATCCCGGTAACGGCCAGTATTGACCTTGGCCCGATGACGCTGAATAGTCCTGTAGGACACGGCTTGTGCACCCAGATCGGCCAGTACGCGCAGGGCGTCGGTCTTACTGGTGGGTTCGACGATCCGGGCGATTACCAAATCACGAAAAACCGGATCATCGACGACATCGAATCCGATCCAGTCATAGATTCCCCCGATGACGTCGTAGAGCAGCCGCGAACTGGTACCGGCAGTACGGCCCGGGGTCACCGCCGTTCCCTTGGGAACCCCTACCGGCAACGTCAACGTGCCAGTACGCCAGTCGGCGACATCAGCGACTCGCGCCGTGCACACCGCGACCTCGAAGTCGAGAACGTCCTGCTCGCCGGTCACGATCTGGCCAGCCCGCGCCAACAACACACCGAGCTCGGCATCCGTATGGGCCGAACCGACATGCTCGACGAGCACGTCGCGGCGGCCGTCCTTGCGCATCACCTGCACCGCCACCGCACCCGAGGCGGTACGCACTTTGCGCACGAACACCCACCGGACCCTACCCGCTTAGTAAGCCAAAACCGCGCCCGCGCCAAACAAAACAGCAGGTCAAAGCGATTTCGAACTCAGAATCCCACAGAGGTGTCCGAACTCAGGCCAGACGGTCGCGCTTCCCATGTGGAAGGCGCTGATGCCGATCATTGCGCGGCTTGAGCGCCGTAGGGCCACCGCTATCTAGGCGACAACCAGCACGACCAGGGTAGGCAAACCCACGGCCTAGTCGTTGGCGACCTGTCCATTGGCCAGCGACGGGCGCTGAGGGATGAAACCTTAGAGATGCACCTGCCACAGATCGTGGACGAGATCAACCACCATCCCGTCTCGGAGACTGAAGCCCCTCAGAACCTTTCACCATTCTTCTAGCGTCGCCGGGCTATAACCGACTCCTCGTATTGGCCTGCTTGCGACTGTCGTCAACAGGTTGTACCAGTTTGGTGAAGTGCCTATGAATGGGCGAGCCCACGACAGTAACCGTGCCTTTGAGGAGCCTGGGGCGCGTACTTCAACGGCTCGAACATCGACTCCGAGTGGGGTCATTGGACACGGGGCTGGGAATGACCGAGCGACTCCCATATCGGCCTGTAGCACGGCGACGATCTGCGGCGCGGGCGCGATGCTTCGGACACACCTCCGCCGAGCGCCGCACCACAGTGCGGCGTTCGGCGACCAGCGCGTTCTTAGGCAATACCCTAGGCCTGCCGATGATGTGCCAGACGACGAAGCGGACACCGTTGAGCACCGCCAGAACTGGCCGCCGCTCCAGATCGGTCAGCACATTGACCGGGTCGCCTCACGCGGCGCCGGCACTGCGAGAAGCGTGTCTTGTCAGCTCGCCGAGCGGGGTCGCCGTCGAGCGCACGATCACGGTCAACACCATCGCCTGTCTCACAGACACACGCCGACGCCCCCAGACACGTAGGCTTGGCTCGCCACTTCTTGGCCGCTCGGGGACCGGATGTGGGCATTTGCTAGACCCGGGTGCGAGGCCTGACGCCCGACTGCTAGTTGAAATGTCGCCCGCTTCGACGTCCCTACCTGGTCCGAATTAGAGAGGACAACAGAAATCTACAAGTCCTTGATTCGACGCTTGGTGAGTCGCATCAACAGAAGGAAGGCTGAGGATTGGAAGCAACGCTTCCCAGTGGGCCGGGGGACGTACGGTCGACCAAATATCCTCGAGTGGGATGACGCGACAACGTTACGCGTTGGCAGCTTTTGCTCAATCGCTGAGGATGTGATGATCGTGCTTGGTGGCAACCACCGGCTCGACTTGATCACGACCTTTCCTTTTGATGAGTCCAACCCTCCAGCGCGAGATTTTGTCGGACGTCCGACATCTCGCGGCGACGTCTTGATCGGGAATGACGTATGGATCGGGACTAGAGCGATGATTCTGAGCGGCGTTCGGATCGGTGACGGCGCGGTCATAGGCGCTGGGGCGGTCGTCACGCGCGACGTCCCGCCGTACGGCATAGTGGTCGGGAACCCAGCCAAACTGGTTAGGCACCGATTTCCAATGCATGACGTCGACACACTCTTGGCACTTCAGTGGTGGAACTGGGATGACCAAAAAATACGCAGTGGAATGCAACTCCTACTCTCTGGCAATGTGAGCGGTCTGAAGAAGTTCTCCGACGGTTACAGCCGCGAGTAATCGATGCCCGCGCTTTATGGCAGAGAGCGGAGCTCAATCCGCGGTAGGAGGTCGCCAGGTTCAGACGCTAAAAGAAGGCTTCGCGTAGATCGCAGTCGGGACCTTGGCGGACCGGAGAGCTAAAGTTCACAACGGTCGACTGGAAGCGTTGAGCGAAACATCGTCAAGTGACTGTGATTTCGAAATCGGGACCTTATAGTTTGACCAGAGCAATCCGAAAGCCAAAAAGAGCACAAGCGTGGCTTGGGCGAACAGAAAGAGATCGAGGGTAAAGCTAGTGGCTAAAATCCCGGTGAAAATGGCCCCTGTCATATAGGCCTGATCACGTTCGCGCGGTGTATGTGCAACCCGCAAGGCCGCGGCGATGCCGACAAGGCCACCGATGGCCAACACCGCCATCGCTACAACACCTACGAGGCCGCCCTCCACAAGTGCCTTCAGCCACTGATTATCTAACACGTCAATGTTAGGTGGAAACCTACCCACACCGAGGCCAAGGAACGGATGGTCCTGAAAGACCTGTGATATAGCTGCGTATCGCTCCACGCGTGCTACGACACTTGGGTCTTCGAACGAGGCACCTTCAGTGATTGCTCGCCAAAGGGCCTGAGCACTACGCACGATTGCAGCAGGTCCGATGACAACCGCCATTCCAATGAGTAGAACGGCGCTGGCAATTGATCCCAGCAACAGGGTGCGGACCTTGAATGCCCAGATATAGATAAGTAAAGCACCCGCTAGCGCCACGACGCCGCTTCTGGAAACTCCGGCTAGCACGCCTATCAAGGCAATGCCGGTACCAACCGCAGCAAGAAATCTTGTGACCTGCATTGTTGCATAGCGTGCGAAGTGAATCGTCAGCGGAACCGCCACCGCGGCGAGGACAGAGAACTCAGCGGCGTGATCGGATGTTCCGAATGACCGTTTTGCGTCGAAGCGCTGCAGCGTAGGAACGTTTATTGCTTGCGACATCTGTCGCGCCTCGAGGAAACCGGGTGGTTGAAACAGCAAGCGAAGGTCGACGTCCATATAATTCTGCAGTACGCCGACCATGCAAAGATAGGTGAGTCCCACCGCGAGGGTTCCCAACACAAGGGACCGCTGTGAAGTGTTGGTAATCCGCGTCATAGCGTAAAGTGCGATTCCAAGGGTGCCTAGCAGAATCGTGAATGGCAAGTTTCTGTTAGGTTCCGCGGCACTTCCCGATGCTCCACTTATGTAGGCCACTAGTGCGAGCGCGAGATATACCAATACAATGATTACTCCTGGCATTACTGTTGCGACTTGTGCGTCACGTCGGCCGACAATGAATCCAAGGATGACTAAGCCGAGAAGCACGCTCGAAATCATCAGCGCTGGGGACAGGGCGCGATTACCAAATGGCACTACGTACGAAGGCAGCAACGGGATGATGAGGCAGAGCGTAGCCAAGAGCCATGGTGTGTCACCCTGAGCCCGTGACGCAAGGAAGCCATTTAAACGCGAGTTTGTAGGAGGAACGGTATCCGCGGACAGTGCAGTCATCACCGACTATCCACGGCCATATCGGCGGCAACGTTCTCATCCCGTTGCGTGGCCCCAGCTGATACTTCGCCAGCAGCGCCTGCATTGTGCCTTTTCACGGGCTCGATTTTTCGGCGCGATGGTCTCCGGATCAATATCGAATCCGCGATCACGGCGATGATCACCGTGATCGCGATGCCCAAAAGTGCTATATACAACGTCGATTTGGTACGGCTCGGAACTCCAACTGCTGGGTAGGAGGGCGACGATGCCATAAGGGCAGTTGCCATCTGATCATCCGGTACCTGAGCCTGTTGCTGCAAATTGCGAAGAACGGAATCCGACTGGGCAGCGGCCAATTGAACCGTCTTCTGACTTGAGGCGGGGTCGTTTTCGGTCGCTTCGATCATTATAAGCGGCAGCTGTTCGCCCGCGCCGTTTCCGGTTACGGGTGAGGGAAACATTCTCACCGTGAAATTCGCCATGCCGCCGTCAGCTACCACGCGTTCTCTTACGGCGGGCTCGTCGAACCCGAGCACAGCCAAGTTTGTAACAAACGTGGGACCACCCACATCCAAGAGGCCATTACGAGGCACCGGCACGCCATCGCCCCGGTACTGCATCTGCAAGTTGGGTGGTGCAATCGCGATCACTGCGTTGGAGTAATACACTGGCTTCACCGAAGCGTAAAAGTGATGCGCAAAATACCCCGTGATTAGCAATAAAGGAACTACCACGTACCACCGTCGAAAGCATGCCCGAACAACGTCAATTAGATCCACTTCACCCCTCCCTACCTGATCGACAAACCTAGTTGGGCTTCGTCAGTTTCTGTGTTCGCTAGCTGGTTCGTTCCTATCGAGTCAACGTTCGATGTTGTCGCCTCTGACATAGCTAAGTAGTCCAAACATCGGCATCCACAGAGGGCGGCCAAGTGCGCTGCTAGGTCGGCGCCGACAGAAATTCTTGCGGAATACTGATGTCCTCTGAGTGCTCTTAGGCAAGCCCCGCAGTGGGTTGTCCTTGTGCAGCGTATCGGCAAGCGGCGCATAGTCTTCCGGCGTATGGCACTGCCTCGTAGGCCACAAGCGGCTGAAGCGTTGTGGTCGTAGCTGTTGGGGATTGTCCTGCCATTTCGCCTATGGAGGACCAATGCCTGCTCAATTCGATTACGAACTCGGCCCACCTCCTCCAGTTCTGCCTGCAGTACTTCTGCAACTGTAGCGAGCCTCGACTCCGTCCGCTTCGTTTGAGCACGAGCGGAATCGGGAATGGGCGACGGCTCTGAGGCCGACCGCTTCACGACGCCAGGCTCGAGCACGACCGGCGCAACGGCCAACCCTTGGGCGGCAGCAGGTTTCAACGCTGACAGCCACCTAATCATGTACGGAGCCGAGGTGGTCGATGGAGCGTCACCCCAGACCTCATGACCCCATCGCAATGGCCTGAGGCGGTCTTACCGTGTGCATATAGGCCACCACAGCACCATACGCCCCATCCTTATTGCAACAATCGGAAACGAGAACCAACCGAACCGCTGCTCACAGCGCTGTGCTCATGCCCAAAGCCGCTACTTGATAAAAGTTAGGGAGCCTCGGCGTTCGCCTGGCTACTAGGCAAATGTGGTGAGCCAAGCCACAGCGGGATTTCAGTTATGTGGATTTGAGTCATAATCATTGATCGTGCTCTGCCTGCTTCTCATGGCTTGCTTCTCCCTTCATCAACGCCTTGCCGCTGAATTGGGACTCACGGCGCGCGAACGGCAGGTCTGGATCCTCAAGAGGCGTAAGGACGACTCATACGCGCCAAGCCGGCAAGTCAGGACAGTCGACCACCGGCGTACGACTTTCGAACGCTTGCGCGTCGGCTTTAACCATGATCTTTACGAGTTGTGGCATAAATACCTGCGGCTTCCAGCCGACTTTGGTCTCGGCGAGCGACGCGTCGCCGATGAGCGCATCGACCTCGGCCGGTCGACGATAACGATCGTCGAACCGGACATACTTCTCCCAGTCCAACCCAACCTGATCGAAAGCGAGCGCGAGAAAGTCCCGAACCGTGTAACCCACACCGGTTGCGAGGACGTAATCACCAGGTTGGTCTGCTTGCAGCATCCGCCACATACCCTCGACGTATTCGGGCGCATACCCCCAATCTCGGATCGCATCGATGTTGCCAACCCAGAGGTGCTGATCCACCCCAGCATCGATCCGAGCTACAGCTCTAGTGATCTTGCGGGTAACGAAGGTTTCACCACGTCTGGGTGATTCATGATTGAACAGGATCCCGTTCACCACGTACAGGCCGTAGGCATCGCGATAGTTGCGTGCCGACCAGTACGCAAAAAGCTTCGACGATCCGTACGGCGATCGCGGGTGAAGCGGAGTGGTCTCATTCTGCGGTGGGGGAGAGGAGCCAAACATCTCCGAACTCGAGGCTTGATAGAAGCGACATCCCAACCCAAGCTGGCGGATCGACTCAAGAAGGCGGATCGTTCCTAATCCGGTTGTTTCGCAGGTGAATTCAGGTTCGTCGAAACTGACCCTTACATGAGACTGCGCCGCTAGGTGATAGACCTCGTCCGGCTCAATTTCAGAAAGCAACCCCGACAAACGTGGTCCATCCATCAGTTCGCCGTAATGCAAGAACAACCGAGTGCCGACATCGTGAGGATCCACGTACAGGTGATCGATTCGGTGCGTATTGAACGTCGAAGCGCGTCGAATCACGCCATGGACGTCGTATCCCTTATTGAGCAGGAATTCTGCGAGGTACGAACCATCTTGTCCGGTGATTCCGGTGATCAGCGCCTTCTTGGCTGTCAATTCCCCCCCCGCCCAGACCGACGCATGTCCGCCAGGTCGATGACCCACTGTTCGTAGCGATCGAGTGCGGCCTCTTCGGACAACAGCTCGTCGCAGTAAGCCCGACCCGCCTCACCCAGTTGCCTGCCGAGGTCGCGGTCCGTCCCAAGGCGGATCGCCTCGCTTAACAGAAGGTCGGGGCGGTCGGCGGCCACGCACACGCCAGCTCCAGAAGCAGCTATTTCGGCAGCAGTAAATCCGGCTTCATCAGTCGCAGCGAGCACGGGTTTACCGGAGTTGAAATACGAGGTCAGCTTGCTCGGGACTGACATGTGCCCGACTCCCGGCCGTTCGTTGACCAGAAGTACGTCCGCCGCACCTAGTGCGGCGGGAAACTCACCATCGCTCACCGGTGGGAGGAACTCAAGGGTCGGCATCCCGCCGGCGAGTTTCTGCAGGCTCGCGCGTTGGTTTCCGTCCCCGAGTAGCACGAACTTCACTGGGCGACTGTGCTGATTGCCAAGTCTCGCGGCGGCGACGACGTTCTCTAGGCCCTGCTTATAACCCATGTTGCCGGCGTGCAGCACCACCACGTCATTGGCGCCCCAATTGTGAGCATCGCGAAACGCCGCGCTCGCCGTCGTATCAGGCGGATCGACATGAGTCCAGTTTCGGTTTACTTGTATGCGCTGTGTGTCGACATTAAAATCCTCGGTGAGATCGCGAGCGAAGCCCGTGTGTATTACCGAAACGCTGTCGGCCAGCCTCATCGTCAGAGCTTCGATGGCCCGTACCGCCTTGGCTGACAAGCCTGAAGTCGCTTTGGTCTCGGCAATTCCTCGGCTATACATATCCTGCACCAAGATGCCAAGTGATGGTCTGGGCCACGTTGACCTGGCCCGCACCGATGACATCGCCGCGGCAAGAAGCGGGGGTGTTACGCAAATGACCACGTCGGGACGGCCCCAGCGTGTGGTAAGTATCTGCAGTCCGAACGCAATTTCCATGGCGGCGCGCCCGATCCACGAATGGTGTTGTGGGACTGGGTGCTTAAAACGACGGACGCGTACTCCGTCCAACGACTCCTCAGATCGAAACCTGGCGTTCTTCCCATCACGTTGCCAATACGGATAGTGAGGGTGACCTGTCAAAACCAACACCTCATGCCCCCGCTTAGAAAGTCCTGCCGCGATCCCATGCGTATATGGAGCAATACCGGTCGGCTCCGGAGCGTAGTTAATGCCGAGGATCGCGATCCTCACGGGTCGATGGGGCACGGGTCAAGCCTAATAGCTTGTGCGCCTGTCGGTGCTCGTAGCAGAATTTTATCTAAAACGATGGCGGTCCATAAAGTAGCAAAGCGGACGATCGCGCTAGCTACGTCACGGACGCAGGCCGCCGGAGCGATCTCGACTGGCTGATACCGACCTATACGCCGATCGGCATGGCGTCCGACACCTCCGGCTGCAGCTGACAGGGCTTGACGGTCGCGCTTGGCAGTGGGGGTCAAACTGTCACACCCGAAGGGATATAACAACCACGCCGAAGTATCGATTTGATAGCGAGGCGAAGGATGTAACGAAGACGTGAAAGTATCGGTTTGGTAGCGACGTAAGTGGTTCACTGCGTTGAGCACCTCGGAGGAATAGTCGCCGTCGCATGTTCTGTCGTTCGCTGCATATGTCGGGCCCGCCGGAAGAGTACAATAATTCATCGGCTACCTATCGCACGAATCAATGTGGCCTCATACTGCGCGCACACGGCGTCCCACGAGTACGCCGCTGTTGCGCGCTTTTGAGCGCAATCGCTCAGCGACTCCTGCAACGTTTCATCCGACAGCAGCATTTCCACTGCATTAACGATGCTTTCGCAGTTCGGGTTAACGAAGAGGCCAGCGTCCGACAATACCTCGCGGTTGAAGACCGTGTCGCGCGCTAAGATTGGAGCTCCGCAGGCCATGGCTTGGACGAGTGCCGGGTTGGTTCCACCCACGCTGTGTCCATGAAAATATACTCCACAGTTCTGCCATAACGAATTCAACTTACCATCGTCGGCAAGATGTCCGAGCCACTGCACACTACTATTTGAATTCGATAGGCTTCGAAGTCGGGACTCAAATGGTCCGCCACTACCCGAAGAACCAACGATAACTACGGGATATCTCTGGGCGATACGCTCTGCAGCATCTAGGAATTCCGCGACGGTGTTCTCAGGCACAAGCCGCGCTACAAATAACACATACCCCCTCGTGGGGAGGTTGGCAACGGCACCAAGTTGTTTTTCGAACCGATCCCCTCCGTACGCGATATAGGTACTATCGCGGTCAAAGTATTTCTTCCAGAAAGTCGCAATCTCTTTCGAATCCGCGATCAACAATCCGCCGTATCGCGCGGTAAGTTTGGCGCCGATCTTGAACACTGCCTTGCCGAGAGTGCTCCACTTGTCTCGCTTCCACTCGATCCCATCCACATTTACAACCGAGGGGATAGCGCGAGCCCGAAGTAGCGGAAGCCAGTAGCCATTAGCGACGTTCATTACCAAAGCCACATCCGGCTTCCTTTTTGACGCATCGATTACTGAGGTCGCACCGTAGGTAAGAGTGCTAAGCGACTTCGATTCTATTCCCTTGGTGGTTATGCACCGGATGCCTTCTCTCCGTGGGTCGTCATCATTGACCGTCGCGCCAGGACGTCCGTACACGGTAACGTCCCAGTCGCGGCTAGCGAGGTACGGCGCCAGTTTGCGAACTAAGGTCTCGAAGCCACCGTAAAAACTTGGGTATCCACGCGTCCCAATGATCGCGACCGAGCGGCGACCCTGATGGGGGTAGCCGCTGCCAGAGTCACTGTCAGTCATGACCGCTCACCTTCGGCTCCGCTAGTTTCAGAGGGCTCAACCAATTTGCGCACCAGCCGCGTTGCATCTTCCGTGGCCCCACCCAGTGTGCATCCCAGATTCCTCGGGGTTGGCGGGAGCCCCGAAATGAATCGAACAGGCGTTACCTCGGTTACATCCCCTCAACCAGATCTGCGCCGCAAGGTGTGCCAAGTCAAGTGGAATTGCGCCGGAAGTCTGAATCGAGCCACGACCCGGAGCCATTTCACGCACGCAGCAGCGACAGGCTATTCGGGTGTGATTAGACGGCAAATCAATGTGAGGCAGGCGGGCTATGCGGCGGTATGGGTGATGTCGCGGATGTCGGCGGCAAAGATGACCGACGCAGCTTGCGCCAAGCCACATCGGGGAGCCGGAACTGGTTCCTGTACTCGTCGCAGAATCCTTCCAGGTGAAGTCCGGCATCCGCAAAGGACTACACGATCTCGAGAAATCTTGAGCTAAGTGGGCCTCAGCTTCGCCGTGGCACACTGTCGAGCAAGTTGCCGAACCCTACCGCGTCTTCGACGTCGCGGCAGCGTGATCTCCTCCAACTCATTGGCCGCAAATTCGCGAAGCCGCCTACGTTGGCGCTGCGCGGCAAGATGGGCACGCCGCAATCCGTTAGAACCTTACTGATAGATGAATTTGGTGTCCTGCCAGGGCTCGCAGGCGGCATTCCGTAGCTGGGTGTACGTTCACTCTCGGCACTCCTCGCAGTCGAATGTTGGCATACCTCCGAGATAGACTGAACTAGTGTTACGACGCGAGACCGGTCCGCCAGCCAGCGCGGAGACCGTCAATACTTGTATCGAATTGGCTGTGCCGCAACGTGCCTCGTCGTAATCGGCCAACATGCCGCGCAGTAACACGGTGGTTTGCGGTTGGGTGTGCATTCGCGGTCACGGCCGCCGTCGCCGGGTTGCCTGCATACGTTTACCCGCAAACCGACCCGTTGCGCCATGCGGATGCGATATTCGTCCTCGGTGGTTATGGCTGGGACCGTAACTCATTCGGTATCAACCTGGCGAAAGAGGGTTGGGCACCGATAGTGGTCGTGTCGATGTGGAATCCGACAAGGGACCCCGCTAGGACTAAGGTATGTGAATTTCCCGAACCGCGAATCACCAAGCTATGTTTCGTCGCGGACCCGTCGACGACACTGGGTGAGGCCCGGGAATTGCGCCAACTCGCGTCAGAACACGGCTGGCGTACGGTCATCGCTGTCACATTTCGACCGCACATATCCCGAGCTAGGTACATCCTTGAGCAGTGTTATGACGGAGAATTGGTTATGGTGGCGAGCCCAGCAGATGTGTCCCCCGCGAGATGGATCTACGAGTACTTCTATCAATCGGCGGGTTATGTGCGAGCACTGCTGCACTCCGGATGTTGAGTGCATTGAGGATCTGCCCGCGCTTGGGACAGCAGAGTATCGATGGTGCCCGAGCAACGGCCTGGGAAGCTACGAGTCCGAGCGCCCACCCACAATTTATTGCTACCTTCGGGCGCGGATACGCCGCGGCATAATGCGATTTACCCTTATACAATCGGCAGCCTAACGTTGGTGTCTTCGTCGCCATCGTAACTGGGCTGGCAGATCCGGCTGGGTGTAGTCGAGGCTAGAAGTAGTGCGACCATGAGTTGGGGATACCCTGCTTTGGTGCCGGGTGTGTTGCCGAGATGGCAAGAATTCTCGTTGACCATCAGGGATTTCCGGGTGTAATTCCCGCAGCATGACATCCAGGCGTGTACACGATACATTCCACCAGCCGAGACTTTACCCGTGGACTTGCGGCAACACTCTTCATCTCCGACGTGCCTTATCGGAATCCTGAATCCTAGAGATGCCTCCATACTCCCTGCAGGACAGGTGCATTGCCAATCACCGAATCGAGGTAGCGCTAGCGCCAGATAGTTTCAGCGGACTGTGTGAGGGCGCCTAAGGCCTTCGAACGTACCTTGGACAGCTGCGCCGGTCTTTGACCAACGACCCTCCCGCTCGAGCAACGCCTTCACGACGGGACGAAGCGATTCAAGACCACCGCGCCCGGTGATCAGTCGACGCAGCGGAACTCCGATGTCGCTCGCGAACGTGAAGCGATTGCGGGCGGACCAATAGTAAAAGGTGCGGCTCTGGCCAAACCCCGATGAGGCGCCGACAGCGTGCCATAGATGAGCGGACGGTACGACACCCAGCCGAAACCCTAAGTTGCGAGCCTTCCAAGAGAAGTACGTATCTTCCCAATAGAGGAAATAGTTGCGTGGGAAACCTCCGACTGCGCGAAAGGTAGAAGTCCGCATCATCGGGGCCGCGCCGGTGATGAACTCCGTTTCGAACGAGCCATGCGGTGCCGCGGCAAGCTCGCATCCATAGAACCGATGTTTTACGCGTAAGTCGCGCGTACTGATCGAGCCGCCGCAATACCAGATCCAGGAATCTGCTCCATTTCCGCTGTAGATGAGCGGCGAGACGACGGCAAAGTAGCGGGAATCGAGTTCCTCTTCTAGCAGCTCAAGGCAACCCGCCCGAAGCCGCGTATCAGGGTTCAAGAGCCAAAGAATATCTGATTCGCAAATGGTATCAGTCCTGGCAAGCACGTTCATTCCCTGGCCAAATCCAAGGTTCTCATCACTGACTACAAGCGTCACGCACGCCAACCCCTCAATGTTCTGGCGGAGTGTGCGAAGGTTCTGTGGCGTCGAACAGTTGTCGAGTATGTGAATGAAAACTGCGCGGCCGTGGGGCGTGTGTGGCGGAAAGTCCCGGACGAGCCGAGAAGTTAATTCTGGGGTGTTGAAGTGAACTGTCAGGACATGCATGGCACCCTCAGTGTTACTAATCATCGAAACGCCGCCAATCCCGGGCTAATCTGTCGATCGCATCACGAGTGCGCGCCACTCGGCCGCTCCTCGGCTCGAATAGGCTGCTGCCGCGTGCATCTGTTCCGCTTGGGCGGACACAGCCGCCTCCACAGCCGCCAACCACGAACTCGGGTCATCCCAGTCTCTAACTGCACCCGAGAAGTTCTCGCCCAAGATCGATTTAAGAAAGCCTGTGCTACGGCCTACGACAGGCAATCCGGCTTCGAGAGCGCGCAGTGCTACCCCGCTCTGAAAGTAATAACGGTAGGGAAGTAGTAGGACTGCAGCCGATGCCAGCAAATCGTTGAACTCGGGTTCACTCACGAACTGATTGATGACTTGCCAGCCGGGTATCTGCGGCCAACCGCGACCCGCAACAGTCGGCTCCCAACCGGCGCCACGCAACGAGCATGCTATAGCGGCCATCGCATCCAAATCTCGTGCAGGCTTAAACTGGCCCAGGACGAGAACCGCTCGACCAACCCGCGTCGCATTGCCTAAATCTGGGGCTCTCATAGGGTGTGGTGCAAGATGAATCTGCTTTGGATTGAAATACTTCGCCGCGACGGCGTAAGCTTCAGGGCTCATCGTGACTAGCTGGGGCCAATTTGATCCCGCCAGCATCGCCGAATGATTCGCTGCCCGCGAAGACAAGCCGTTTTGCTTAACAAGCGGCTCTGGATCGTGCATGGCGATTAGAGTCTTGTGGGTGCGATGACGCCAGAGCGGCACCTCCCACCAGCCAAGCAACGGCCAAGCAACCACGTTCGGGCCGCTCTCGCGAACGTACCTTCGAACGTTACCCACATGCGCGCCAAGCGCTAGCGCCTTCGCGCGGAGGCTATCTCCGACCTCTCCGTTGCGCGACGCAAGACGCACAGCGGAAATGCCACCAGCCTCAAGAGACTCTGTGAGCCGCTCGACAAAATGCTCAGATACCTTGTGCAAGGGGCTATAGATCCGGACGGATTCGTTTTCTGTGCCGCTCAACAGACCTCCGCTACGTTCACGTTGTGTTCGCTGGCTTCATATTGTGCCCAGAGTGGGTCTACTGAACTGTGGATGACAAGTCTTAGGTTAACAGGCATGCTGAGCAGCGGACTGGCTCTGCGATTTTAAATGGGGCAGTTGAGATTTCGCGGTCATAGAGATTTCGTTGCACCGTGAGGTCCCTTGGGCTTCGAAAGTCTGAGAGTTGCGACGCAGCTAGCTGAGGAGGGGAGCCTAAGGGGCCGCGACATTGTTGTGAAGGCTGTCAGGGCTACGAGTTGATTGAGTGAAGTTCTGTCGACGTCGGTGAATATCGGGCGCCACTCGCCGAACGACGTTCCCGCTACGGTGAGGACTGAATAGTGTTGAGGTGGAACAAGTCACGGTGACGATCGCAGCCGGGTCAGATCGCGTACTGTCAATGTTCGGACTCGGGACACGTGGCAATCGAGGGTGCGCAAAGCCACGGACTGTGGACGATGATGCGACAGCGAGTGAAGGATCTCGTCGGTCGCAGGGTTTGAATCCCCTTGCACCCGAACACCTGTGGGTTACCAACTTCACTTTCGTTCACACCGCATAGTATTTGAGATACGTTGCAGCGTCGTTTGTGAATGCTTCCACCAACTGTCGGTGAAACCTATGAGTCGCTGGCGCGGTCAATCAACGGCTCTACACCGAGTTGGTGGCGGAGCTCTCGATGGCGGACCGCGGTCAACGGGAAGTAGAGGTCGCCCACTCCGGTTCGTCCCCGCCGTCTCCATAAGTATGCGGCGACACACTTCGAGCAAGACCGGCGACTGCACTACAATCGACACGCCGGTCGTGAAGCAGGATGATCGACATCACAACGACGAGGTCTCCTGAGTCACTGGGGCGGTCCGTGGCGACTTCAGGTCTTAGCGAGTGGCGCCAAAAGGGGGAATGTGAGGACTCTTGAAGAGATCTTTGCCGAGACACTCGCGGTCAAGACGCGTATTCTCAGAGATCCGGTATTGCTGGGAAGCGTGCGCGCAGTGGGAGACCGCCTGATTGCCGGATACCGCAATGGAGCGCGAGTCTTCATGTGCGGTAACGGCGGCAGCGCTGCGGATGCGCAGCATTTCGCAGCGGAGTTGACAGGCCACTTCATCTTTGACCGGCCACCTCTTAGTGCCGAAGCGCTACATTGCAATTCGTCGCACCTAACGGCCGTCGCAAACGACTATGACTACGACACCGTTTTTGCGAGAGCCTTGGAAGCATCTGCGCGGCCCGGGGACGCGCTAGTAGCGATCAGTACTTCGGGCAACTCCCCGAATGTGCTTCGCGCGGCGACCACCGCCAAACAGTTAGGTGTAACGGTCATTGCGATGACGGGCGAAACGGGCGGAAAGCTGGCAGAGTTCGCAGACTTCTTGATAAACGTCCCGTCAAGCGATACTGGCCGAATCCAGGAGTCTCACATCGTCTTCATCCATGCAATCTCCGAACATGTCGAGTATGCGCTCTTCTCGTCCGAGCAGTAGAAATTCTAGCTCCGACCTAGCCGTCCGAGAACTCGTGGCGCAGCGAGCCGGCCGTGAATGGTGTCTCTTCGTGGACAGAGATGGTGTCATGAACCGGCGGGTCGTTGGCGACTACGTGCGGAACTGGGAAGACTTTGAATGGTTGTCTGGGGCGCGGCTCGCCTTGGTCACGCTGCGTGAATGGGCCCCACACATCGTGGTCGTCACCAATCAGCAGGGCGTTGGTAAGGGGGTGATGAGCGCAGACGACTTGGCGGCAATTCACCAGCACATCCAATCGGAGCTAGCGGTGGACAACGTGACGATAGATGCTTTCCAGGTGTGTCCACACCTTGAGTCGGCGCATTGTGCTTGCCGAAAGCCAAGACCAGGACTGGTTCTAGAGTGGCTGCGTCAGAATCCACGCAGTGAGCCGTCGCTTAGCATAATGGTTGGGGATAGCCAAAGTGACCTCGAAGCTGCAGTTAACATCGAGGCTGCGGTCGGCGGCTGCTCAAGTGTTCAGATTGGGAGATACGTCGGTGTGGGCGGGATAGCCGACGCATGTTTTGATTCTCTCCGAGACTTTGCTCTCGCAGTAGCGCGTGCGAGGGCGGAACGGGACTCATGACAGTCTTAAGAGGCCGTGCGCCGTTGCGCCTTGGACTCGGCGGTGGTGGTACTGATGTTGATCCGTACTCAAGCGAGTTCGGCGGACGAATCCTTAACGCGACGATCGATAGGTACGCGTATGCGTTCGCGGAACGGGGACTCGGTGACACCGTGGCCTTCCGCTCTCCGGACCGCGATCGAGCTGGCGAGGCCGACATTGATGACCTCACGACGCTCGAATTGGACTTTCCGCTACACGTCGCCGTCTACCGGCGTGTAATCGCGGAATTCAATGACGGTGTACCCATTCCGCTCCACCTTGCGACACAGGTCGACGCCCCTCCCGGCTCGGGGTTGGGTTCATCCTCTGCGTTGGTGGTGGCAATGTTGCTAACTACATGCGAACTCATCGGGGTTTCGCCCGGCCCATACGAGCTGGCGCGATTGGCATGGCAGGTCGAGCGCGTAGATCTTGGTATGGCTGGCGGCTGGCAAGACCACTATGCGTCAGCGTTCGGCGGATTTAACTTCATGGAGTCCCGTTCCGAGGGAGAAGTTGTCGTGAATCCGCTGCGGATACGGCGGGACGTAATTGCCGAACTGGAGGCTTCCCTTCTTCTCTACTTTGGCGGGGTATCCCGTCTCTCGTCGGAAGTCATCGCAGAACAGCAGCGCAACGTTGTCAAACGAGACGCTGACGCGTTAAACGCGACTCACGCGATTCGAGCCGAAGCGCTCGAAATGAAAGACCTTCTCGTAGTTGGTGACATACCCGGATTCGCAGATTCTCTGCTTCGTGGGTGGGAGGCGAAGAAGCGGCTTGCATCCCAGATATCCAACCCTACAATCGAGCGCGCGTATCACGTAGCTGAGTCGCACGGTATGGTCGCCGGCAAGGTCTCCGGTGCCGGCGGTGGTGGCTTTCTCATGATGATCGTTGACCCTCGCCGCCGCATCGAAGTTTCACGCAGTCTTGAGCGGGAGTGCGGAGGGTCTGTGAACCCGTGTCTTTTTACGAAGACCGGTGCAACGACCTGGCGGATTCCAGCCCGCCAAGTGAACAAAGCCTCTAAGCACTTGAATGTCGGCGGCGGAGACAAGTAGAGGGGTTTGCGATGCAGCTGGTAGTGCTCGCAGGCGGCCTTGGTACAAGGTTACGCGGCGCCATCCCGGATGGGCTGCCGAAACCAATGGCATCTATCGCAGGCAAGCCGTTCCTTGAGCACCTTCTTGACCGAGCAATTCACCAGGGGGTAGAGGAAGTTCACCTCCTCGTCGGACACGCTGCCGACGTCATCACAGCCCATTTCGGCCGCAACTATGGTGGCATTCCTGTGACCTATAGCTTTGAAGAAGATCCTCTCGGTACGGGAGGCGCGTTGAAGGCGGCTGAGCGACAGCTAGCTCATGAGTTCCTCCTAGCAAATGGCGATACGTTCGTCGATGTTAGTTACCGACGTCTTCTCGATCTTCTTGGGTCGAACTGCCTCAGTATGAGTGTCGCGAATATCGACAACGTCAGTCGGTACGGAACCGTCATTACCGAAATCGACGTAGTGGTGGGTTTTTCCGAGAAGCGCTCTAGTGGACAAGGAACGGTAAACGCTGGCGTATATGCTTGCCGTCGCGGCTTGCTGGACCTTCTGCCGGATCAGGCTTCTTTCTCGTTCGAGAGGGACTTTCTTGAGCCAGAGCTGCCGAGGTTGCGCCCTAAATTTCTTTTAGTGGACTCGGGAATCATCGACATTGGAACACCTGAGACGTACGCACTAGCAAATGCTTACCTCCGCCCCTGATCGCTCTCGCGCTCACGATGCGACCGAGCGTTGCCCGCATGCGGGGTCCCCGCTAATGCAAATGCCTTTGATGGTTTCCGCGAGATCTGGGAAACTAGCAAGTGGCCTCCGCCTCGTGCGTGGTTTTCCCTGATGTCGTTGACGGGTGAACGCTGGTCGGCGGCACCGTGTCGGCATCTGGGTGACTGTGATCCAACATGTCTTGCATATAGGTGGCGACTCGGCGCAGCGACCGGGCGTCTCACAATTGCGCAGTTAGCGCCCATGGTGATAGTGACTCCAGCTTCACTCGATGCCCCGTGAGCGCAGATACGCGGTCAGAGCCAATTGCCAAATAGCCTACTCGCTAGACCGGCCACCCGTTCCTGCAGCGCGTGCTGGCCCATCGCGACGCCACCAAGCTCAAGATCGCCGCTGCCGGTTAGTTACCTTGATCTGACTTCCGGTTAGTAACTTTGATCTGAAAGGTCCTCGGCCAGCGCGGTTTCGGCGTGGTCCTAGTGTTAACGGAGCTGGTGACGAGCCTGCGATCAGTCTGCGGGGGTGCTTATCTTGTCCAAGTTGTTGGCGAAGGCGTTCTGTCAGCACAGCCTCAGTGGGTGGTGCGACTGCCACACCACTACAGCGAGGGAAGCCTGTGTGAGGAGTCGGGCAACTGCCTCGTCCCAGCCTTCAGCCACGGCCGGTGCCAAGTATTTGCGGATGGTCTCGCGGTCGATGTTCAGCGCCTGACGGCTCCGGCCTGGAATCGCCCGGCGTTCGCCCGATAGGCTCGGCTCAAGCGGTTGGGAATACGTGACGAAAGATGAGGAATTACGTGACGGACAGCCCTCTCAACCTGAGTGATTGCTGTGACCGCTGACATCAGACGCTTCAAGGGAAATGAGCCAAAGAATGGAGACCTCGTTAAGGCTATGTATAAACAAATTCAGGTCGACATGACGGCGTCGACGCGAGTATTGGTGCGGCCTTGTAATCTCGAAATCGATACACCGACCGAAGCCTTGCGTAAAGGGAATGGCGATGATTGAGTTAAGGGAATATGCATTTGATCATCTAGCAGCCTTTACCGCTCCACCTGCTTGCAAGATATGCGAAGGCGATACAGTCGAATATGATCTTGTCGACTTTAACAAGGCCGCCCATGCGAGCAGGTATCCCCTCGGGGTGGCGAAGATTCCAGTCCTTTACTATCGATGCAGGGAATGCGGGTTAATCTTCACGAACCTCTTCGATGAATTCACGAGGGACGAATGGACGGCTTATATATACAATCAAGAGTATTATGCAGTCATTGATCCAGAGTATGCCGATGTTCGGCCGAAGGGCAGCGCTACATGGATTTCGACGTTTTTGGCGGGTAAAAAGCCGTCCATACTCGGACTCGATTACGGTGGCGGCAACGGAAGGGCGGTCGAGTACATGCGGGAAAGCGGGTGGCTATTCGATTGCTGGGATCCGTTTGACCATACAGATATGGCAAATGAACATCAGGAGAAATACAATTTCTGCAGTGCTATGGAGGTGTTTGAACATTTGCCTGATCCGGTCAGCTCGTTGCAGTCGTTGGTCGAAAAATGCACGCCCAACGAGCTAATTATCGTAATCGGCACCTGTATACACGACAGGGTGGTTACGGAAGAAATGCGACTAAACTGGTGGTACGCTGCGCCGCGTAATGGACATATCTCACTCTATTCACGGATTTCCTTGAAGATTTTGGCCGCAAAGTTCGGGCTTACGTACGTGAGCATCTCCGCAAAGACACATCTCTTGGTCCGCGGTCACACTAAGGTCGAAATACAAGGAATGCTGCTGCGATGTAAGGTGAGGGAAAAGGCACGCTCAGTTCTCAAAGTTTGAATAACGACAGATTGGGTGCGTCGATTCGACACCATGAACACCCTGACCCGCGTTGGGTCACTTGGCTTAGTGCCTTAAGTTCGTGGGCTGGACGGCGTCGGGTATCGCCTCGGCCGCGGGGGTTTAGTGCCGGCGGGTGGGTGTCGATGACGCCGTTGATGTCGATGGTCGCGCAGCGCGGGGGCTTGAGGGTGCGCAGGAACCGCCGCAGCGACAGGCCAGTTCGGGCCTGTACCTCGCGGCCTATGGCCAGGGCGGTGGACACGATGGTCAGCGGGCTTCCATGGGGGTCACGGGTGCGGTGGTGGGGCGGGCGGCCAAGTCGTGCTTGGACATCCGGAATGCCTTTTGGATGCGCCAGAACTGGTTGTAGGGCCGATCACGAATTCCGCGGACTGCGACTCCACCCGTAACGACCCGCCCCGTCGACTGCCGCATGGCACGCCTTTTGCTGAACTCATCGTTGGTGGTAACGACAACTGGTCGCCAGCTGTGTCGGTCACCATGACAAGAAAACGGTGCCGTTGCTTTGCGGTCGGCGCAGGTCGCATCCGACCTGCGGTCAGGCTGCTCGTTGGCCGGCTGCACACGGTACAGACGGCATAGCCTGCGGGCTCGCCTCAGTGAATCTTGTCGTCAGCGGTACTGAATTGCCCGATCCAGTAATTCGAAAACGCGCTTGTGATTTTTGAGTACAGAATACCGCTTGCCTTCGGAGAAAACGGGCATTTTCATTCTCAATTGTTCCGCGTGCGATGTAACGTAATCGATAGTTTCCTTCATCTGCTCAAACGAAATGTCGAATTCCTCCCCAAAAAACTGGCTCTCCCGAATACCGTACTTCAAGCCAACGTCTGTCAAGTTCGACTCTTGAAGGAGGCTGACACTCTTGAAATCGTAACAGATGCCGACAAAAGGCAGCTCGTTCTTTATCGCCAGCACCTTTGAATGGAATCGCATGCAGATTCCCAACCCCGCACTGCGAAAAATCTCGTCGATCTGCGACAGTTCGAAATCCCGACCCGCCGCCAGAATTGTGGGATCCTTAATTCGAGGGTCGGAACAGATGTTGTCAATGATCTTGGAATCGCTTCCGTCGAAAAACGGTACGAATGTCGGGCGGTAACCCTTGCCAATTAGGTAGGCGATGGCGTCTTGCAACACACCGACGAACGCATCGTATCTTGTGCTATAAGAGTCCTCCTGCAGTTCGAGGGGAGAAAAGGGCTCACCCAGACAGATTAAAAGATTCGTCCGTGACGAAACATTCCGACGCTCGAAAGATGCCTCCGGTGTGGAGGAACCCCAATACAGGTCACCGCAGTTGTGAATCTCTTTTCGAACTCCTAGGCCCTTGACATACTCTAGGGATATGTCATCTCTTACGGAAATGTGGTCTACCGAGTTCAGCATTCTCTTGAACCAAAAGTTGCTTTTACTGCCTATTTTAGGGACTATTCCAAGACCGTTCATAACAACGATATTTGAAGTAACGAATGATAGCCTCATTGATAGGTACTCGCGAAAGCTATATTTCCTATTGGGGAATTGGCCTCCGCCAAAAAACAGAGTCGCCAAAAAGTGATGTGAGAAAATTTCTCTCTTTTTGCCGATTACGGTGAAGGGGCGGCGATGCTGAAATTCCTTGAGAGCTTCTTCGTCGCCCAAGGCATACAGTTTATACTGCTGGGGGCATTTGTCCAGGGCTTCAAGAAATAGCAGATCATCACCCAAATTACGATGGCCGAAATAGCCCCTCAATAGAATCTTCTTAGAGTTGGCCAATTTATCTACCTATCGGCTCTTCTGACTATGTAGTGGGTATTTGATCTGGCACGCGGACCTCTTCTGTGTTGACGGCGCGCTGATGCGGCTACCGCAGGAGCCATAGGAGTGGCTCACTCGTAATGCTCTCGAGACCGACGGCCTTTACTGCGCGGACTCGATAGCTTAGGCGCAGCAACCGTCGAACTTACGGCCTGCGTCACTGAACTCGGTATCATCCGCTCTATCAACGCCTGTAGTCGTCGAGATGATGCTGGAACCAGGCATATGTACGACGTAGCCCATCGGCAAGGTCGGTCTTGGCCTTCCAGCCCAGACCGCTGAGGCGCGTGACGTTGAGTAGCTTCCGTGGTGTCCCATCTGGTTTTGTGGTGTCCCAAGCAATCTCGCCACGGTAACCGACAGTGTCGGTGATGAGGGCGGCCAACTCGGCAATAGTAATGTCGCTTCCGACACCGATGTTGATCGGTAGGGGGTCGTTGTATGAGTCCAGCAGAAAGTGGCACGCATCGGCCAAGTCATCGACGTACAGAAACTCGCGTCTCGGCTGTCCGGTACCCCAGCACGTCACCTCACTGCGGGCGTTGCGCGCTGCATCATCGAATCGACGGATCATTGCGGGTAGTACGTGTCCGTCGGAAAGGCTAAAGTTGTCGCCCGGCCCGTACAAGTTTGTCGGCAACGCGCTTATGTAAGCAAGGCCGTGCTGTCGGCGAATGGCGGCGATGTGCGCTAGTCCTGCTAACTTTGCCATGGCGAAGGCATCGTTCGTCTCCTCCAGCGGGCCGGTTAACAATGAGTCTTCACTAAGCGGCTGTTCAGCGCGCTTGGGATATATACAACTTGAGCCCAAGAACAGGAACCGCTCGACTCCGTTAGCGACGGCGCTGTCCATCAAGTTTAGTTGAATCCGCAGGTTGTCGGAGAAGAAGTCTGCCGGGCGGCTGGCGTTGGCCGCGATGCCGCCCACTATGGCTGCGGCGTCGATCACCACCTCTGGCCGTTCCTGGGTGAAGAAACGGGTCGTTGCGCGAGCGTCGCGAAGATCGAGTTGCTTCGATGTACGTCCGATCAGATTGTGGAACCCAAGGGCAGTGAAGTGGCGCCAAAGTGCGGAACCCACAAGACCTCGATGACCGGCGATAAATATGCGCGTGTTCGCTGATAAAGGGCGCGTTTCGGTCATCGTTGAAGCTTATTCCGCGAATGCCATTGTGCACATATCAAACGTCAGAAGGCGAGTACGCGTTGCCATCCCGTCAAACGGCAGGGCGCCCGTGAACGTTGTCCTATCGCCGTTTTGAAGTCCCCGACACTGTGGTAATCGTCTCAGCGACGTCATGGAATGCCTGAAGGGCTATTTGCGCTCGCCACGTTATCCGGCCGCGATTCAATCTTCGACTGCAGGCCCTGGATCGGTGGCTTCGGCACTACAGTGCCCGTGCGGACCAGTACCACGGCAGTCAGCGGCGCGCCCGTTGCGACAAGATTCTCTGCAGCACTCTTGACATCCCGCCTCTTTGTGCCTTTCGCAGAAACCAGCAGCAGTATTGCGTCGGCATACTCACTTACCGCCGATGCAGTCAGAGAGTCGAGCACTGGTGGCGAGGCGATGACCACGTGTTCGTAATCGCGACCCAACCGGTCGACAACGTCGGCGACGGCTTTGGTGGCCACGGTGGCTGGATCCGCCGCCCAGTTACCGACCAAGAGGGTGTCGGGGAGCCCGTCGGCACCGGGGGTGGGGCCCTGTGCCCCTATGGACTCCGGGTCAGCGGCATACACCACCACGGTGCGACCACCCGTCAACGCCATCGCTCGGCCAAGGTTGGACGCCACGCCTGCCACGTCGACGTCGCTGCCTACCGACGTCAGCTCGACCACTCCGCCAGCGTTGGTGGCTGGCGTCGGTTGCAGCCGAGTTCGCAGGCGCCGATAGCCGTCGAGATCACCGAGCGTTGTAGCGGCAGCGGAGTTGAGTATTCCAAGCCCTGGCACGCCTGCCGCCGCGGCAGCTTGGTCGGCATTTCGTACCACCCGGTCCGTCAGGGATCGAATCCAGACCGCGACTGCTCCCAACAGTAGTGCTGCAAGCGCTACCAACACCCCGAGCAACACGCGCTCGACGAGACGTGACTGCGGCTCGCTCGCCGCGGTGACCACCGTGGTGTGCACCCTCTGACCGTCTTCTCCGGTCGGTGTTTCCAAGGTGTCGGTGAAGCTGACGAATTCGGTGGCGAGGGTGTCCGCGATGCGTCGTGCCTGCTCGGGCGATGGGTCCGTCACCTCGACGTCGATGATCGACGTGGAAGGCGGGACGTTGGTGGCGCTGACCTTGGCGGCGAGCTCAGACGCCGTCAGGGGCAACCCCAGCTTGTCGATCACGCGTTGGCTGGCGGCGTCGCTGGTCAGGAGCGCGATGTAGGTGTTGACCCGACCCGTGACGACGGTGTCGTTCTGATATGCGGCTGCCGTGGTCGACCCCTGGATCGAGACCATGAGCTGGGCGGTGGACACGTACTGGGCAGGGCTGAGCAACAGCAATGCCACACCCGCCGCGAACACCACGCCAGTGACGACGACGAACGTCTTCCAGTACAACCGGATCGTGGCAAGGAATGTCTTCAGGTTCACGCGTCCCCCTCATTCGCATCCACCAGCGGCTGTCGCGCCACCCTGTGCCGACCATGGCCCGGCCCCGCAGGCGCGGTGTCGGTCGTCGCGTCCGATCCAACCAGTCCATCCGGTGTCGTGTGGCCGAGAGACGGAGGCGGGTCGGCGGCAGAAGCAGATCGATCGTCCACTGGATACTCCTTGAGCGACCGAAGTACCGCCCCGGTCGCGCCGAGAACCAGCCCGATCAGGGCGGTCCCGAGCAGGATCAGCCAAACCGGCACGCCCCAGGCCACGATACGAACCGGCTGGCTCGGCGGGTCGACTATGACCAGCTCGGCGCGAGGGACCAGCGAGCTGGGCACCGACTCCAATGAGTGCACCGTCGTGGACAACTCATGGAGTAGGACGGTCGTTGTGCGCTGCGCCTCTTCGGCTGATGGCGCACTCACCGCGACGTCCATCAGTGCGGTACCCCCCTCATGAGTCGCCTGGATGCGCTCGGAGAGCGCTTCCGGCGTGAGATCTAGACCGAGGTCGGCGACGACGCGTGAGGTCACGCTGGTGCTCTTTGCCAAGGCCGCAAAGGTTTCCGCACGTGCCTGCGCGTACGAGTCACCTCCGTCGATCACTCGGCTGACGTCGCCGGGGGTCCGCACGAAGACGGTCGCTGCGGAGCGATACATCGGGGGCCGGAGGATGAGGACCGCGGTGATTACGGCCAGCGCCAGGAGAATCCCCCACATCAGCCAGCGCCAGTGAGCGCGAAGCACTCGCCCATACTGTGCCAGCGTGGTACTCACGATGCCGCCACCGTGAAACCGTTGGCCGACAATTCATCGACGAGCGCCGACGACAGGGCAGCGGAACCCTCCTGATTGGGAAGAACCCCATTCGGGACGAGCCAGGCGGACGTGTCCGTCTCCGCAAACCGGTTGATGGGGTCGACGATCACCAGGCCCTGGGCCGCGGGATCAGCGCGGAGGCGGCTGATGAAACCCTCGTCAAATCCCAAATCGTCGCTCGGGCGGTCCAGGGATCTCGGCCGGATGAACACGATTCTGGCAGCCGGCCAGATCTGGTGGACCGCCCCGATCGTTGACGTCATGACGGCGTATTCGTCGTCGGTGGGCGCAAAGAGGTCGCTACGCCCACCATCGAGCACGACGACGTCCGGTTTGTAACCATCGGCCAATTTGGGAAGACGCTCGCCGAAGGATGTCGACGGCCCAAGGTCCGGGTTGACGAACCGATTGGCCTCACCACCGCTGATGTATCCGGTACCCGGCTCTGCGGAAAGGTCGCACAGCCACCCCATTCGCACCGCCGCCATGCAGCCGTAATACATCTCCTTGAGTCCGACACCTCCGGTGTACGAGTCGCTGATGAAGAGCACGGAAGGCCCGACGGGGGGTGGCGGCTGTGGTCGCTGCACCCTTTCGGGGAATGGGGCCATGGCGACCACGGGCGTGTGGTGCGGGCGCAGCACGAAGCCGAGACCGGCGAGCACCGCGATGGCCAGCACGATGGCGGCGAGATCGAACCATCTGACCCTCATCCGGCGACCTCGGTCCGCAGCCATGCTGCAATCTTGTCGGCGATCACGGACTGACCTTGGTCGGTGGGCCCACTGAAGTCCGGCTGCATCTGGTCAGGCGTCAGCCACGGCGGATCGAGAGCGTCGAGGAACGGCACCGTCGCGGCGTCCGCAGCTTTGTGTATCTCGTCCGAAACACCGGAAACCTCCGGCGGCACCGGTGTTTCGTACCAGGTCGGGCCGACGACGAGCGCCCTTATGCCGCTCAGTTGGATCTTGTTGACTACGTCCGCGACGCCCTGGCCCACATATCCCGATCCGGCGTAATCCGAGTCGGAGACGCCGGCGACCACCAGGATGATCCGCGGATCGGCGCTCGTCGCGCGGTCCACCTGGAACGTGAATCCCTGTCCGGACTGTCCGCCCTGACCGTCTGCGGCGAATCCGGCGCCGGGTAGTGCGAAGTTCGCGACCGACCATCCGGTTCGTAGCGCCAACAACGTTGGCCAGACGACCCGGTTGTTGCTCCCCGAGGCATAGGCGTCGCCGATGACGGCGATGTTTAGCCGCTGGAATGGGTTCGGGTCGTTCTGTGCTTTGCTCACGACGAGTGCTGACGCACCAACGAGTGTGCCGATCAATGCGATGGCGGTCGCCACCGCCAAAATGGTTCGTTTACTGATCGTTGCCCTCGTGTTCATCGGTTAACGCAGACCGGCGGAGTAGATGTCGATGAGGCGGTCGCCGACGGCGCGCATTCCGAATTTGGCGTGTGCGGTCTCCCGCCCTCGCTTTCCCATTGCCCGCGCCAGCAACTCGTCGGTAAGGATGGTTCGGACCGCCGCGACGAACGCTGGCAACTGACCATCGGTGACCACGCCGCAGCCCGCCTCCTCCACCAGTGGGGCCAACCCGCAGTCGGCGGATATCACGACCGGTAGACCGACCGACATCGCCTCGAGGACCGACATCGGGTACGGCTCGCGTTCGGACGGAAGGACATAGACGCTGGCATCGGCCATGCGTCGCGCAATCGCCGCAGGTGGAAGGGCCCCCTCCCATGAGATGCGTGGCTCGTCGCCGATCGCTTCTCGCACCGCAGCACCCTCCCCTTCATCCGGTCCCACCAGGGTGAACCGGGCGTCAAGCCCCTCGCCGAGCAGTGTCTTGGCCATGTCGACGAACGTCGTCGGGTGCTTGCGGGCGTGCACGCGGGCCACGAAGAGCACTTCGGGCGTGTCAGGACGGCGGCTCGCCGGCGGATAATCGGGAACACCATTGCCGAGCTGCACGAGGCGCAACGGCGCACGAGCGACGTCCTTGAGTTGGGCACCCTCCTGCTCGGTCAGGTAGAGCACCGCCTTGGCGTCCCGCAGCACCTTGCGCGTCCAGGCCAGGTCGAGCGGTCCGGCGAGGGGATGGTGTGACGGCACGACCATGCCGTGGGTTTGCAAGACGTACGGGATGCGTTGTCGCCGTGCGGATATCGCCACGGGCAAGACCACGAGGTCCCGGCCGAAATGGATGTGCACGGCATCGAACCCGGCCGCGCTACCGCGAAACCATCTGGCCAGACCCGGCGCGCCCATGCCGGGGAAGCCGGTTCCCGGAAGCAGGGTCCGCGCGCCGAAGAGGCGCACCGGGACCCCGCTCACTTCACGGGTGGGCACCGGATAACCCCGGGCGCCCGCCGCAAGCGTCACGTCGTGTCCACGACCGAGGAGCTCGGCGCTTTGATTCAGCGCCACGCGGGCGGGCCCTCCGAAGGCCCCGTCGGGACTGAGAAGAGCCACTACCTGCAGGATGCGCATCAGCTCGTCGCGATGATTGCCGGCGGGGGACGGACGAACGAGTTCGGGGGCACGTCGCTGGTCACCAGGGCGGTCGCTGCCACCACCGTGTTTGCGCCGACGGTGACGCCACGCAGGATGGTGGTGCGCGCGCACAGCCAGACCCCGTCCTCGAGGACGATGGGAGCATTGTCGAATTCGAAGGTCGGTGACTTGCGGTCGTGGCTGCCCGTACAGACATACGCATGCTGAGAGATGCAGACGTCGTCGCCGATGACGATCCTCTCGAGGTTGTACAGCTCCGCGTCGGTGCCGACCCACGAGTTGTCGCCAATGGTCAGCTTCCACGGCCATTGGACTCGGACTCGCTGTTTGATCAGCACGCCCTCGCCGATCTCGGCGCCAAACCATCGCAACAGCGCGCAGCGCAGTCGGTTGGGGCACCACACCTGGGTGAAGATCAGCGTGGACACCGCTACCCAGAGTGCTTGAGGCACGAACCCTCGGCCCTTGTCGTACGGGTGACCACGCCGGGCGGCCAGTGATCGCGTGGATTGCGAATTCAATTCTCACCCCCAAAAAAGCGGCACCCCTTTGCCTTTGTGACACCTTAGCGAGATTGTCGCTACACCGCCGCGCTATTCACCTCGAGCGGCTATCGTTTGATTTTGCACAGCAGGTGAAGTGCGGGGGGACGGCATGAGGAGTTCTGCATTCGCGCCCGTCACGGCGCCGACGAACATTCCGCGGGTGACCGGGCCCGTCGCGGGTCAGGTCGCGGTGTTCGTCATAGGCGCCATCTCTGGCGTCCATTTATGGAACTTCACGGTGACGGGCCTTTCGATCGTCTGCCTGCTGCTGGTGCCTGCGTTCCTGCTCATGACGCACCGAGGTGTCGAGCTGATTCCCCTGGTCCTGGCGGTGTTGGGCTGGATTTCCTACCTGGCGTCTGGTCTGGTGCACGGGGTCAGTCCGCTATGGCCGAATGCGGTTGCACCCGCGGCATTCTCGCTGTACTTCATTGGTCTGACCGTGCTCACCGGCCGCTCGGTGGACATGATCGGGATGGTCCTCGGGGGGCTCGGAATCGGGAGCCTGGTGTTCTTCTTCACCAGGGGGATCGCGTTGTCCAATACGGGAAGTTTCCTCGACTTCTGGAAATACGGGATCGCGGCCGGCGTGACGATCGTCCTCCTGTTTGGACTAGCGGTGGCCAGAGCGCCTCTCGCGCTCAATGCGTCGGCACTGGGGGTGCTCGGCATAGCTAGCCTGGGGCTGAACTACCGGTCGCACGCGTTGGTGTGCCTGCTCGCCTCTGCAATTCTGTTCAGCCACTGCTTTCTGGGGCGGGTCCGGCGCGGCTGGCGGTTCGCCGGGATCATCGCCTTCGGCCTGGCGTTCGGCTATGTGATGCCCTTCGCTGCCCGCGCCGGGCTGTTTGGGCCTGCGTTGCAAAGCAAGGAGATCGAGCAGGCAACGACTGGCCTGCCGACGCTGTTGGCGGGTCGAACGGAACCGCCGGAGACCATCACCGCGATCATCCAGCATCCGTTGCTCGGCTGGGGGAGTGCGCTGAAGTTTACGCCGGAGTTCTACACACAGGCTGAGCACGTCGCGGTCCGGATGGGGTACATGCCGACGTTTCCGTTCGAGCTCTACTGGCGGTTGCCCGCCCAGGACGAGTCCGCGACGCATTCCTTGTTGTTGGGATCCTGGGCCGAGGGCGGCGTGCTGGCCGTGTTGTTGCCGGTGTTCCTGTTGGTGGCCTGCTTGGGCATCGTGTGGAATTACGCCCGGTTCGCGAAATGGGCGGCTTTGGTGATTACCGTTGGGCTGCAAGGTGTCTGGGATCTGCTCTTCCAGCCGTGGGCCTACAACATGCTTCCTGTGTTCGCCTGCATTGCACTGCTTTACGGCGCGGTACATTTTCGTCGTGATCCTGCACCGTTGCAATGATGCGAACTGTCAGCGCCGTGATCCCCACCGTGGGGAGGCAGTCGCTGACGTGTGCCGTGCAGTCGGTACTCGATCAGACGCTCCCGGTGGAAGAGCTCATCGTCGTGTTGGACACCGATCAGGCGGTGAACGTCCCCTCTCATGACCGAATCACGGTATTGCGCACACCCTTTCGAGGCGGGCCCGCGAAGGCCCGGCAGCTCGGCATCGACGCTGCCCGAGGTTCGGTAATCGCGCTGCTCGACGATGACGACGAGTGGCACCCCGGCAAGCTGGAACGGCAGCTGGAGCGGGTTCGCACTGAGCCCGACCCGCTTTGGATCGTTTCATCCCGAATGGTGATGGTGGGTCCGGGTACCCGGCAGCGCATCTTGCCGCGGCGGATCATCGGGCCCCAACAGCCGTTGGCGGAGTACTGGTTTCGATTCTCCGGCCTTCGCCAGGGCGGTGCCGCGCTACAGACGTCGACGCTATGCTTTCCCACTGAGCTTGCTCGCAAAATCCGCTGGGACGCTCATGTCGGTGCTGCGCACGATGAGCCGAGCTGGCTGATCAACGTCCAGCGAACCATTCCGGAACTGCGCATCATTCAGCTGCCCGATGTTCTCGGCACCTACAACGTCCAGCACGCGTCTGAGTCTCGCAGCCCGTCCGACTGCACCGAAAGCTACATCGAGTGGGGCTTGCAGTACCTGAGTACCGAGTCTGGGCGGGTGCTCGGAGACTACCTCTGCACTAGTCCCGTGAGCGCGGCGGTTTCGGCGGGATCGTTGCGCGGAGTGCGGCGATCACTTCAGTGCGCCTTTCAACATGGTCGCCCCGGCCCCTCCGCCGTGGCGTTCGCCCTGCTGAGCGCGGCCCGGATCCTCGGCCATTCGACGATGTCACAGGTTCGTCGATGACGGTGGATGAGGGCCGACTAACCCCCCAAGAGCGTCGAGCACTGGTCCTCGCGCCCGTGTACCGCGTGCTCGGCACGCCGGTGGTCGCGGTGCTCGGCCTCGCGAACACCGCCATCGTGGTACGCGAGACGGGCGCGGCGGTGTTCGGGTTGGTCTCGCTGGTCGCCACGATCACGCTGCTCTTCCCCTTCGCCGATCTCGGCATCGGGTCTACGGTGCTGAACGCAAGTTCCCAGTTGAGCGGTGAGAGCCGGGATCCGAACGCCACCAACGTCATCCGCCGTGCGTACCACGTGTTGTTCGTGGTTGCCGGGGTGCTGGTGTTGCTCGCGTTGACCGTGATGGCTTTTGACGGCTGGGCCGTTCTGATCGGATTTTCGAGCGGGCCCGACGATCGATGGGCAATCACCGTGGCGGCGTGCGTCTTCGCCCTCACCATCCCCGCCGGACTCGGTCTGCGCATTCTCGTCGGCATCGACCGGCTTCCACTCGTGACGCTGTTATTGATGAGCTGCCCCGCTTTCGCACTGGTGCTGACGCTGGTGCTCTACTGGGTTCACGCGCCGGGCATCTGGTACGCGGTCTCGGCGTTGGGTGGCCTGCTGATCGGTGAGGTCATCGGCACGGTGCTGGCCCTGCGGCATTCAGGTCTGGGCTGGTCGGCGTTCGGCAGGGTGACGTTGCCGCGCAGCGACTCCCGACTGTTGGCGGGAAGCGTGTGGCTGTTCATCGTTGGGATAGGAACGCCGATTGGGTTGCAGGCCGGGCGCATTCTGCTTGCGCATCTGTCGACACCGGTTGAACTGTCCGGGTATTCGTTGATAGCGCAGATCTACGCGGTGTGCTGGTCAGCGCTAGCCACTGCCGGCTACGCCTACTGGCCCGTCTTCGTGAAGCGGCGGGCAGCACGAGAACAGACCGTTCGAATGTGGTGGCAGCTCACCGCGACGTTCGCCGCGGTCGCGGCGGTCGCCATGCTCGCCTTCGTACCCCTCGCGCCAGTGGCCACGCGGATACTGTCGGGCGGACGCATCGAGGTATCCGTCTGGCTCGCTTTGGCATTCGCCGCCTTGCTGGTGATGCAGGCCATTCACCTGCCGTCGACCGTACTGCTGACCAAACCGAGCGAGGCGCGCTGGCAAGCACTATGGGCCATCGTGATGGCCACGCTCAGCGTCGGCTTCGGATTGGCGGCGGTGGCACGGTTCGGAGCGGTGGGCGTCGTGTATGCGTCGGCATTGGCGATCCTCGCGGCCCAAGTCGTTCCCGACCTGGCCTGGGCGCCTAGGCTGGTGCGCCGCCGTCCCCGATGTGACGATTGATCGGGGCGGCCAGCGGTGCCACCACCGTTTCGCCGGGTCCGACGTCGTGGATCACCGTCGCATTGGCTCCCACCGTCGCGCCGTCGTGCAACGTGATGGGGCCGAGCACGACCGCCGCCGCCCCGACCCGAACCCGATTGCCCAGTGTTGGTTTGCCTTTCGCGTCATAGCCAATAGTGACCTGCTGATTGATCCAGCAGTGGCTCCCAATGGATTCCGCGACGACGATTGTCGCGAAGCCGTGCTGGATGAAGAGTCCTGGACCGATCGAGTTCGCATCCAGGGTGAGGGTCGGCTCGGGCCGGTACAGCATGCGCAGCAGAAGGCGAAGTGGCAGGGGGACGGAGCGTAGGCGGTAGTGGACGAGCGTGCGAAATTCCTTCAACGCGCCGCTCAAATAGGCAAATCGTGAATATTGGTCGAGGCGGATCAACTGGTCGTCATTGATGCACCGCATCCACCAGTCCACGTCTTCCATGACCGCTTCGGCTGATTCGGATCGGATCACGCTGCACCACAACGGGTATGCCCACACGCGTGCGAACGCGAGGAGTACAGGTAATCGGTCCCGCGCCATTACCCGACTTCGCTCCACGACGTGAGGCCGGTGAGCCTGCGAAATTCTTGGTCGTCGAGCTCTACCTTGCCAGTCCATCCGGCTGGCTTCCTGGCGACCATCAGCCAGGTGTCTCGGGTCGATGGCATCAGCCGGCTCACCGCCACATAGGCGCGTCGCGCCCAGGGCGGAAGTCGGTACAGCATGTGGTGCACCCCGCGCAGCTCCACCAGCTCGAGTCCCAGCGCCTTCGCGAGCTCCGTGCAGTCGCCCTTGGTGTACTCGCGGACGTATCCGCGCCATTGTCCCGGGTACCAGTAGTAGAGCACGTACGGCGCGTGGCTCGTCTTGCCGCGCAGCACCGCGAGACGCTTCCGCAGGTTCACGTGATTGGGCACGGTGATGAAGAGGTATCCGCCTGTTCGAATCCGCTCGGTCATACCGACGAGCAGGTCGCGAGGTGACTCGTGCAGATGCTGCACGACGCTGTGCAACATGACCATGTCGAACTGAGCGTCGGGCGGCAAATCGTCGCCGCCCATCGGGATGAATTGCACGTCCATGTCGGCGGCGAAGTCGAGGATCATTTGCCGGGCGTTACCCCGAACGTGCCATTCATCCTTCAGGTCGTCCATGGCGGTGCATTCATAGCCCAGGACGGCGAGAACCGCAGTCTTGTCGGCGGGTCCGGCACCAAAATCGAGCACCTGAGATCCCGATGGCAGATACCTGGAGACGGTGCGCGCGACATCCTCGGTACCAGGCCGCAACGGGTCGAGATACCCGGGGAACGGAAACCGAGCAGCTACGCGCTCCCAGGCCTCGCGCAACGCGACTTCGTTGACCTGCATGCGATTACCTTAACGTCGATGCGCCGAGTCGGATCCATAGAGAACACGCAGATCTGCAATAGTGCCTAGACTTTCCGGATGAGGGGAATCATTCTTGCGGGGGGAACCGGATCTCGCTTGCATCCGATCACAATCGGTGCGAGCAAGCAATTGTTGCCCGTGTTCGACAAACCCATGATCTATTACCCGCTGTCGACATTGATGCTCGCGGGGATTCGCGACATATTGATCATCACCACGCCCAGCGACGCCGAGGCGTTCAGACGGCTGTTGGGAGATGGCTCACAGTTCGGCATCTGTCTTACCTACGTGGTCCAGCCGGTTCCCAACGGGCTCGCCCAAGCCTTCGTTCTCGGCAGCGCCCACATCGCGGGCGATCGTGTGGCATTGGTGTTGGGGGACAACATCTTCTACGGGCCAGGGTTGGGCACACAGTTGAACCGGTTCCACGACATTCGCGGGGGCGGCATCTTCGCCTATCAGGTATCCAATCCCACGGCCTACGGGGTGGTGGAGTTCGATGATCGCCGGCTAGCGATCTCGCTGGAGGAGAAGCCGAAGCGCCCGCGCTCGAACTTTGCGGTTCCCGGACTCTACTTCTACGACAACGACGTGGTGGAGATCGCGGCCTCATTGCGGCCGTCCGATCGCGGCGAGTACGAGATCACCGACGTCAATCGGACTTACCTCGACCGGGGTCAGTTGTCGGTCGAGGTGCTTCCGCGCGGAACCGCCTGGCTCGACACCGGGACCTTCGATTCGCTGCTGGATGCCGGCAACTACGTCCGCACCATCGAGCAGCGCCAGGGGTTGAAGATCGGCGTGCCGGAGGAAGTGGCCTGGCGGAGCGGATTCATCACCGACGACGAGCTGCGCGAGCGGGCGGAGCTCCTCGTCAAGTCTGGGTACGGCGGTTACCTGCTCGACCTTCTCGACGATCACCCCGCTGGCGAATAGCGGAACCAGTCCACCAACATGGTGGCCGGCCAGGGTGTCGACGCGTCGGGAGGCCCTGCCCAGCCACCGCCGATAGCGATGTTGAGCAGGGCATACATGGGATGGTCGAACACCCACTGTGACCCGGGGGGTAGCGACGATGGCGTGAACGTTCCCAAAGTGGTGTCGTCGACGCCAATGGTGATTTTGTTTGGCTGCCAATTCACCCAGTAGGTGTGGAAGTCGGTGGTGAGATCGGCGATCGGGCCGCTGGTGCCGACCACCTGACCGCTCTTCTCCACACCGCCGAAGTAGTCCGAATCACCTTGTGGGCCATGCAATGTCACGTGGTATTCGGCGCCGGTGTTGACGATTTCCATGAGATCGATTTCGCCACAGCGAGGCCATCCCACTTCGCCCATGTCCGATCCCAACAGCCAGAACGCGGGCCAGATCCCTTGCCCGGATGGAAATTTGATGCGGGCGGACATCGTTCCGTACAACATGGACAACTTGCCGCGGGTGACCGGCCGTGCGGACGTATATCCCGAGTCGGTTGGCCTGGCCTGGATGACGAGGTGGCCGTCACCGTCCAGATGGACGTTGTCCGGTGAATTCGTGTATGTCTGCATCCCGGCATCCTGATACGGGCCGATGTCGTAGTCCCACAACGCGCCATCGGGAAGCGTGCCTGCCGGACCGGAGAAGTCATCGAAGATCGAGCCGGGCGGCATCGACGGTTGGGGCGGCCGAGTCGAGATGCTCGGCGGCCCTGCAGGACTCGAACACGCACTCACCAACACGGTAGCCATCAGTAGCGACACGATCCGGTTGGTCACCGTCGAATTGCCTTTCGTCGGAGATATTCTGACGGTACTCCAAACATCGCTACATCCTTGCTCCGGAGAAACTAGGATCGGACGCACGCAGTCCTACGGCAATCAGGGGGAGCTCTTGAATTGGCGTATCGAGCAAATCGAGCCATTCTTCGATGACGACGAAATCGACGGGGTCACCGATAGTATCCGGCGGGGGTGGTTGACCGAAGGGCCATTTGCGGCCGACTTCCTCTCCGCTGTCCAGTCCGACACCGGAGCGCGGCACGCCGTCCTCGCACCCAACGGCACCCTGGGTCTGTTCTTGGCGCTGCTGGCCCTTGATCTCCCACGTGACAGCGAAATCCTGATTCCGACGTTCACGTTCTATGCCTCCGCGACGTCGGCCGTGTTCGCAGGACTGCGGCCTGTCTTCGTCGACATTGATGCGGAAACCTTCAACCTCGACGTCGATGCGCTGGAGTCGCATGTCACCGAGCGCACCAAAGCCATTATGCCCGTGCATGTTTACGGGCACTGCGCCCCGCTCGATCGCGTCCTGGAGTTCGCGGCGGCCCACGACCTCAAGGTCGTCGAGGATGCCGCGCAGGCCTACGGCGTCACGTATCAGGGCCGTCACGCCGGCACCTGGGGAGATGTAGGCGTGATCTCCTTCTTCGCGGACAAGACCATCACGATGGGCGAGGGCGCCGTCGTTCTCACCGACGACGATGCGCTCTACGAACGGTTGCGCCTGCTGCGAAATCAGGGTCGGCTCAACAGCGGCACGTTCATCCATGACGCGCTCGGCATGAACTTCCGCGTCACCGACCTCCAGTGCGCCGTCGGCAGGGCGCAACTCCGGAAGCTGCCCGAGATCGTGGCGAGGAAACAAGCGAATCATGCTCGCTACGTTGCCAATCTGAGCGGCGTCAGCGGCGCCCGATCGATGCAGGTCCAGCCTGGCTCCACTCACGTGCCGTTCCGGTTCGCGATGCTGAGCGAGCGTCAAGAAGAAGTGGTGGCGACCCTAGAGGCCGCGGGTGTTCAAACCCGCGGGTTCTTCTACCCACTACACCTTCAGCCAGCACTGAAGGAATACGCGCACGGCCCGTTACCGGTAGCCGAAGCCATCTCCCAAAACGGCATCTGCCTGCCTGTTCACCTTGGGCTCACCCCAACCGACATCGATGAGATCTCGCATATCGTCCGCGACGTTCACAGCCGCTGAAACGATCTGTGCCGTCGGGTCGGCCTGCGCTTAGTAGGCACCCTTACTCAGGAGAACCGCACGCAAGGTCTTGGCGATGATCGCCACATCACCGGCCATGGACCAATTCTCCACGTAGAACAGGTCGAGTCGCACCGATTCCTCCCAGTCGAGGTCCGATCGACCGCTGACTTGCCATAGCCCGGTGACCCCCGGTCGCACCAACAGGCGACGCTTGACTTGGCCGTCGTAGGTGTCGACTTCGCTGCGTAGCGGTGGTCGTGGCCCGACCACGCTCATCTGCTGCATGACCACGTTAATGAATTGTGGGATTTCATCGATGCTGAAGCGGCGCAAGTACTTTCCGACCGAGGTCACCCGGGGATCGTTGCGCATCTTGAACAGCACTGCGTTCGGGCAGTCGTTGAGCTCTTCAATCTTCTCTAGCTGAGCGTTGGCGTCGGCCACCATGGTGCGCAGTTTCAGCATGGTGAACGGTTTTCCGTCGAGCCCGATGCGTTCGGCGGCGTAGAAGACCGGGCCGGGGCTGTTGAGCTTGATTGCGATGGCCGCGATCAGCAGCACCGGCGCCGCTGCTGCCAGGGCCATCAGCGCGAAGATCGTGTCGAAGGCGCGCTTGCGGAAACGCTTGGCGCCTTGGTATTGCGGCTTTTCCACATGGATGAGCGGGTAGCCGGAAACCGGTCGCACCATGAGGCGTTGGCCGCCGATGTCCATGACACCCGGTGAGACGACCAGATCGACGTCGATCGATTCGAGCTCCCAGAGCAATCGCCGGATGCCTTCGGCGCCGAAGTGTTCGGTGTCGGTGATAGCCACGGTGTCAGCGCCATAGTCACCGATCGCCTCAATAGCATGCAGCTCGTTGCCGATGATCGGAACCTCCACGTGTCCGACCGTCAAGGTGGATCCGGGAGAATCGTCGTAGCCGGGGATCCCGACACCGACGATCCGGTAGCCGTTCTTCGGATTTCTCGTAATTTCTCGAGCCAGCAACGACACTGCGCGCCGGTCGCCGATGGCGATCACCGACGTCTGGCACTCACCGCGGGCCCGTGCACGTGCCAACCTTCCCCGCCAAAGGTAGCGCCCGAGAAGCAGGCCCAGTGTGCCGACGGGCAGCGCCACGGCCAGATACCCCCGGGCGATGTCCAGCTTCAGCAATAGCGACCCGATCGCGATCGCTCCGAACGTCCAAAACGACGCGTTGAACACCTGCACATACTCGTAGAGGCCCTCGCCGATGATCCGTGGCGATCTCGTCCGGAAGATTGCAAGCGCGGCGAGCCACAACAGCGCCAGAAGCGCCGAGTACAGGCTCAAGGTCGGGGTCCAGCTGTCCTCCCGCAACCCCTCGGTGAGCGACGACTTACCGAACCGAACGTACTGAGCCAATTCCACCGCGCCGATGACGATCAGAGCATCTGTCACGGCGAGGCAGCGAGCGTATGGCTTTTCCCATCCCCTTCGCCCAGCCCTTACTGCGCTGCGTACGGCCTCCGCCAACATCAAATGTTCCCCCAAGCCTTCATTTGCATTGAACACCCCTGGCGGCACGTTCCCCGCCTCCTGAGGATCAGCCACTTCGCTTTGCATTAGCCTAGTCGCCGTCTATCAAACTGTCAGCGCAACAGAACATAAGTTCTACAACTCATTGTTTGCGCGATTGTTTGCGATCTTGATAATCGTCGAACCCCCGTGGTCGAGGCGACGTGGCCGGAACGAATTCACTGATGAGACGGCACTTTGGGCTGATGAGCGCCCATTTCACCAGTTCGGAAGTGCCTGAGTCACGGTTTACTCGTGGGAGCACCCATGGCAGCAACGCAGAATTAGCCAAATCGCAACAATTGGCGAGGATAGTTAGCCTGAATTTAATTCTTGACCAAGTGAGTTATTGATTAGCGGTGCGATCTTTTGCGCGAGATACTCGTGGCCCTCGTCTGTCGGGTGTGTCCCGTCTCCACCGATCATCTGGGGTGCGTCGGCTATCCAATGCTCGGCTATAGGGTCAACGAACACCGCACCCGCCGCCGCCGACTGATCCCGGAGAATGTTGCGAACCCCCAGCATCTCCGGTGGTGGTTCTGGAGTCGGCCACGTCGGACCGATGACCAGAAGCTTCGCGCGCGGCGCCAGCGCCTTCGCCCTCGCGAGATCATCACGGACGGCTGTCCTAAGTTCGTGCGGAGGCGCTATCCCGTCGTTGGTGCTACCAAAGAACACCACCAAGTCGCACGCGATGCCGACAACGGCGTTGACCTGACCGCCGAACACACCCCCGTAGTCGCCCACGGTGGCGTAGCCCGCCCCACCCTCGGGGGCGTAGCGGATATCGATGACGACGTTCTCCTTGCCGAGAATCGTTCGCACCAAAGCCGGCCAGCCGTTGGGCCCCACGCCACCCTGGAGGCTGCCTGCCGTGAACGAGTCACCGATGATCGACACCTGATACCGCTTCCCATGGGCAGCCGTGTCCGGTTCAGTGTTACCGCATCCCGCCAGAAGGCCCACCACGACCAGTAACGCGGCAAGCTTTCCCAACATGGGGCACATGGTAGGGGCCGTGAATCACGCGCGCAGTTGATGCTGACCCGAACGACTCGGGCGTCGACGCAGTCAGCGTGCGCGGCCCGCACCGCGGCCGGAGAGCATAAGTGCAAATAGCACAGGATTTTCACAGGGTCTCGTCGGTCGGCAGGTGTATTTTTTAAACTGAAATGTCAAGAACTCACTTCCAACAAGTCGTGGGAACTGCGACGTATGTCGTTGCTGCTCCGTTGCGAAACCAGGCGATCTGCAGCTGCGGATGGCGGGGGAAGAAACGGCTGCTACGAGGTTTTGCCGTCAGCGATGCGTTGGAACACTGCGCACGCACCAAACACGGGTTGAGCTAGCGGGCATCAGACCCAGGGGCTGAGATGTACGGGCTACGCCAGCCGGTATGAACGCCAACCGACAGTGCTCAGATCTCGGATGTCATCCGCAAGGTGCACTCTGGCGCACAAGGCGTGCGGTTCGATGCTGGTCGGCTTCTGGCGTTAGTAGGCGCCTTGGTGGGTGAGGACTGCGCGGAGGGTTTTGGCGATGATGGCGAGGTCGCCTGCCATGGACCAGTTTTCGACGTAGAAGAGGTCGAGGCGTACTGATTCTTCCCAGTC